>Ga0209231_1000177_pt1 | contig 44404 bp, 39 predicted proteins | sample Deesub45470m_DNA_FD_188086 | JGI IMG/M metagenome (GOLD analysis project Ga0209231, IMG submission 188086) | Deep subsurface microbial communities from North Pacific Ocean - 450_OLKR46/470m Metagenome (SPAdes) (version 2) | ecosystem: Environmental > Terrestrial > Deep subsurface > Unclassified ... | reverse complement strand
TTGACATTAAGACGATACTGATGCCTATTTTCTGTCGCGTTCATAATTTGTAGACGATACACATTTTCTAACATGCCGCCTTCGACTAAGCGAGCTAACACGGAACGATCACGTATCACATCCACCTTAAATGGCGTTCTAAGCCATAGGCTTGTTAATAAAGCAGCAACTAATAAAACCAATATTGTCGAATAAATTAATACGCGCGGTCTCAAGATACGTTTAAACATCTCGCTACGCGTCCAGTGATTATCTAGCGCATTTTGTGTTGTATATTTGATTAAGCCTCGCGGTTCACCTATCTTATCCATCACATCATCACAAACATCCGCGCACAAACCACAACCAATACATTCATATTGTAAGCCTTCGCGAATATCAATGCCTGTTGGACAAACTTGCACACATAAACTGCAATCAATACAAGAACCTAATGATTCTGTTTTTTCCGTGTTTTTACGCGAGCCAGCACCTCTTGGCTCACCACGCTCCTCATCATATGTGACAATCAACGTATCATCATCAAACATCGCACTTTGAAAACGCGCATATGGACACATATATTTACAAACCTGTTCGCGCATAAAGCCTGCGTTGCCATAGGTTGCAAAACCATAGAAGATGACCCAAAAGATTGTCCATGAGCCAACGTTAAACTGCAGGATATCCGCACCTAACTCTCGTATCGGTGTGAAATAGCCGACAAAAGTAAAGCCAGTCCAAAGAGCAAGGGCAATCCAAGCAAAGTGCTTTGCAAACTTTCTCGATAACTTTTCGAGCGACATTGGCGCCGCATCTAACTTCATTCTTTTTGCACGGTCGCCTTCAATTTTCCGCTCTATCCAAAGAAAAATCTCGGTATAAACGGTTTGTGGGCAAGTATAGCCACACCACAGTCGGCCGGCTATGGCGGTAAATAAAAATAAGGAAAGGGCTGAAATGATGAGAATAGCCGTGAGATAGATTAAATCTTGCGGGTATAAAACGAGTTTAAAAATATAAAACCGCTTACTTGATAAATCAAATAATAGAGCCTGTCTTTGACCCCATTCTAACCATGGCACACCATAAAAAAACAGTTGTGTGAGCCAAATCATTAGCCATCGCCATTTAGCAAAATAACCAAAAATACTGCGTGGATAAATTTTCTCTTCTGCTTTATATAAAGAAATAACCACCTCTTTTACAGAGGCGGCACTTTCTTCTATGACAGGTTTGTTGCCTTCAGTCATGCACTTCTTTCATCAGGCTTATTGGAATATTAATTATCTACCCCATTGGATAATCCCCAAATATAAGCAGCTAACACTTTGATTTGTTCTGGTGTCAGCTTGTCTTCTTGAGCAGGCATTTGATTCACTTTACCATGTTTAATTCGATCAATAATCGCCGCTTCACCCGCGCCATGCAGCCAAATATTGTCGGTTAAATTCGGTGCGCCTAAAGCTTGATTACCTTTTCCATCAGGACCATGACAAGCTGCACAAGCTGCAAATTTAGCTTCGCCTAAACCTGCTCTCGCGGCATCATGCATACTGCCAGAAAGACTTAATACATAGTTAGCCAAGTTTTTTATATCTTCATCACTGCCTACCATTGCACCCATTGGCGGCATCATGCCGTTGCGACCATTGATTAGGGTTTCTTCAATTTTTTCGGGGCTGCCGCCATGTAGCCAATCATGGTCAGTTAGATTAGGAAATCCTCTACCACCACGCGCATCAGAAGCATGGCATTGTGCACAATTGTTCATATACAAGCGCTCACCAATGGCTTTAGCCATCGGCAAAGCTGATAAAGTTTCGACTGACATGCCATCAAATTTTGCATAAATTGGCTTCAATGCCTCATTGGCCTCAGCTACTTCAGCCTGATATTGACTCTCTTGCGTCCAGCCTTTTGAACCCTCATAAGTCGCTATCCCAGGATAGAGTGCTAGATAAGCAAAACCAAAGATAATGGTAATGACAAACAACCATACCCACCAGCGTGGCAATGGGTTATTCATTTCTGTGACATCTTCGTCCCATACATGACCACTAGTATTGTCGCCATTTTTGCTCACAATCTTAATTTTGCTCGTATACCATAATAAGAAAGCACAACCAAGAATGCCACCAATAGTGATAACAGCGATGAAGTAAGGCCAAAAGTTATTGATAAAATCACTCATTTTATATTCCTCTATTTTTCATCAAAAGGCAGTCTAGCCGCCTCTTCAAAATCTGCAGTGTGACGACGACGCCATACCCAAACAATAATGCCAACAAACACAACAAAACTAATCAATGTTACTAATATGCGTAATGTATTGATATCCATTATGTTCTCCATTTTTACTTCAAATGAATGCCCAACACTTGCATATAAGCAATGATGGCATCTAGCTCTGTTTTTCCTTCAACTTCTGCCGCCGCGCCTGCAATTTGTTCATCGGTATATGGCACGCCTACTTTACGAAGTGCTGCCATATTTTTTCCAATATCGGTATTCACTGGCGCATTCTCCAACCACGGATACGCTGGCATAATCGATTCAGGTACAAGATCGCGCGGATTAATTAAGTGAATGCGTTGCCATTCATCACTGTATTTTCCGCCAACACGGTGCAAGTCTGGACCAGTTCGCTTACTACCCCACTGGAATGGATGGTCATATACAAACTCACCTGCCACTGAATAATGGCCATAGCGCAATGTTTCTGCTCTTAGCGGGCGTATCATTTGCGAATGACAGTTATAACAACCTTCACGCTGATAAATATCACGTCCGACTAATTGCAACGGGGTATAAGGCTCCAAACCTTTGATTGGTTCCGTTGTCGACTTTTGAAAGAATAAAGGGACAATTTCAACAAGACCGCCAAAAGAAACTACCAATAAAATCAGTACAATCATGAGAAAGTTATTGGTTTCAATTTTCTCGTGACTGAAGCCTGTTTTTTTATCATTTAAATCTGCCATAACATTTTCCTTAAACGTGAGCTGTAACAGATGGAATGGTCGCAACTGCTGGCTGACCACTCGTCGCTGTTTTCAATACATTCCAAAGCATAATGACCATACCGCCAAGGTAAAGCATGCCACCTAATAAACGAATGAAATAGTAAGGGAATTTGGCTTTTACGCTTTCCACAAAGGTATAAGCCAATGTGCCATCAGCATTGACTGCACGCCACATCAAACCTTCCATCACACCTGAAATCCAAAGTGCGGCAATGTAAAGCACGATACCGATTGTTGCCATCCAGAAATGCACTTCAATGGCTTTAATGCTGTGCATTTTTTCTTTACCAAATAATTTTGGTACTAAGTGATAGAGCGCACCCATAGACACTAGACCAACCCAACCTAAAGCACCTGAATGCACATGACCGATGGTCCAATCCGTGTAGTGAGAAAGCGAGTTAACCGTTTTAATCGCCATCATTGGGCCTTCAAACGTACTCATGCCGTAGAAAGATAATGAAACAATGAGGAAGCGTAAAACAGGGTCGGTACGCAATTTATGCCATGCGCCAGACATGGTCATCATGCCGTTAATCATACCGCCCCAGCTTGGCGCCAATAAGATAAGTGAAAACACCATACCGACAGATTGCGTCCAATCTGGCAACGCTGTGTAATGAAGGTGATGTGGGCCTGCCCACATATAAGTGAAAATCAATGCCCAAAAGTGAACAATCGATAAGCTATATGAATACACCGGGCGCTCTGCTTGCTTAGGTACAAAGTAGTACATGATGCCCAAGAAGCCAGCGGTTAAAAAGAAACCAACCGCGTTGTGACCATACCACCATTGCACCATGGCATCTTGCACACCAGCATAAGCAGAATAGGATTTCATAAAACTGACTGGAATTGCTGCACTATTAACGATATGCAATAAGGCAACCGCAATAATAAACGCACCGAAGAACCAATTAGCTACATAAATATGCTTTACTTTACGTTTTGCAATCGTGCCAAAGAAGACAATTGCGAAAGAAACCCAAACAATGGCAATCAATAAATCGATTGGCCACTCTAGCTCTGCATATTCTTTACTTTGGGTATAACCTAATGGTAGTGAAATAGCGGCAGCAACAATAACTGCTTGCCAACCCCAAAAGGTAAAAGCGGCCAATTTTGGCATAAACAGGCTGACTTGACTGGTTCGCTGCACCACATAATAAGCTGTGGCAAAAAGCGTACAGCCGCCAAATGCAAAAATCACTGCATTAGTATGCAGTGGGCGTAAGCGACCAAAACTAGTCCAAGGCAAACCTAAATTAAGCTCAGGCCAAACTAGCTGGGCGGCAATAATGACGCCAACTAACATACCTACGACGCCCCACACACACGCCATTATTGAAAACTGCCTTACCGCTGTATCGTGATAAGTCAACGATTCACTTCCCAAAGTTTGCATTTCCTAACCCTCATTTTTTAATGACATTAGGGGATTATGCTTACAATCCCCAATTCCAATTTGATACAAATCAATCTTCGTGCAATATCCGCTCGCCTTCTTCTTCAACATCTTCAAATTGCCCTGAATAGATTGCCCACCAAAGACCGCCCAAAATGATTAACACCAGAATGACTGACAGAGGAACAAGTAAGAAGAGAATATCCATAAGAAACTGCTAACCCGACATTGTATCAATTTTTGCAAGGCGTGCCGCATTTAAAATCACCAATAATGAGCTAAGTGCCATGCCTAATCCAGCTAACCATGCTGGCAATAAGCCAGCAATCGCAAGCGGCACACAGATTGCATTATAAGTGGCTGCCCATATTAAATTTTGTTTGACGATACGCATCGTCCGCTTTGCTTGTTCGATTAAATAAGGCAGCATAGCAAGATTGCCATTCATCACGACAAAGTCAGACTGTGCCTGCGCTAACGGCACCGCCTGCCCCATTGCAATCGAAACATGCGCACTTGCCAGCACAGGGCCATCATTCAAACCATCACCCACCATCAACACTTTTTTACCTTGCTGTTGCAAGGTTTGAATATGCACCAATTTATCTTGCGGGCTGCAATCACCAAATACTTGCTGAATACCCACAACATCGGCAACACGCCTTACTGAGGCTAACTTATCACCAGATAGTACAGTAACTGCTAGGCCATTTTCTGTGACTTGACGCACACAAGATACGGCATCAGTCTTAATAGACTCAACGATTTCAAAAGTAGCCAACCAGCCTTTGTCAGAAACCAAATGCACAACAGAGCTACCTGTTTTTTTGGCGTCGTCATCCAACAAATCACAAAACTTAGTACTGCCTAGCTTTAACCGACCCAAGGCTGATTCTGCAGTCAAGCCTGAACCTGACACCTCCTGTACTTCTCTTACTAATGTATCTGAGTTTTGCGCCGCATTCTTTGTCGCTTCAACCAAAGCACGGGAAACTGGGTGCAATGAATGTCGCGCCATCTCACCTGCTATTTGGAGCGCTTCTTTTTCAGTCAGACTACTATTGACTGAAATTTCACCAACGACCATTTTATCTAATGTTAAGGTGCCCGTTTTATCAAACACAATCGTGTCAACATTGGTTAACGCTTCTAGCGCTTGCATTTTGCGCACCAAAACCCCCGAGCGTGCCAACTTACCTGACACCGTTAACATAGCCGCTGGTGTGGCTAACGAAAGTGCACAAGGGCAGGTCACGATTAACACGGCAACGGCTGTCATTAATGCGCGACTTTGATCAACCTGCCATAAATAGAGTGCTGTACCTGCTGCCGCCAATAAAACAACGATAAGGAAAGGCTGTGCAATACGGTCAGCCAAAATCGCGAGTCTCGGCTTATCGACAGATGCACGCTCCATCAATGCCACGATTTGTGCATAGCGCGTTGTTCCGCCAATTCGCTCTATACGCACTTGCACTGCTGTGCTTAAATTATGACTGCCTGCAATCACTTCTGCGCCCAAACGCTTTGATACTGGTCGAGATTCACCCGTGAGTAGCGACTCATCTGCATTGGTTTCTCCTGATGTAATTTGGCCGTCTGCTGGAAATGACTCTCCCGGCAGCACGCGTACCAAATCTCCCACCATCAAACGTCTTACTGCAATTCGCTCAAACTGTCCGTTCACATTCAATCGTTCAACAGTAGCGGGTAAGCGCCGCATTAATACATCTAACGCCCCTGCCGTTTTGTCACGCATGCGCAACTCAATCCAACGTCCTGTTAGCAGAAAAAAGACTAACATAGTCAGCGAATCAAAATAAACCTCTGATCCCCACCAGCCACTAGGCTCAAACGTTGCGGCGGAACTCACTAAAAATGCAATTAAAATCCCCAGCGATACTGGAAAATCCATGCTAATTTGGCGTTGCTTAATGTCCGTTAATGCATTTTTAAAAAATGGTCCGCAGGAGAAAAACATCACTGGCAAGGTTAATACCCATGAAGCCCAGCGCAATAAATTGAGTGTATCTGGTGTCATTTCACCCGGGCTGGAATAGTAAACAGGCATGGCATACATCATGACTTGAAACATACAAAAACCAGCAACCAATAAGCGCCAAAGCATTAAACGCTGCCCTTTACGTCGGTCATCACGCATCAAAGCATCTGCAGCGGGCAAACTACGGTAACCCGCTTTGTTAATCGCATTCATCCAAACAGATGGTTTAGTTTCATCCGCAGACCACACCAAGCGCGCCCGTCCACTGGCCGCACTTACATCCACGCTAATAATGCCTGGCAATGCTTTAACGGCCTTTTCAACATTCAACGCACAAGAGGCACAATGCATGCCCTCAACCGCTATATGCGACTCCCATTGATTCACGTCAGCAGTCAGCTTGGTGCTAAAGCCAGACCACTCATCTGGCTCGTCCAGTGCAAACAACACATTACCCGCCTCATCGTTGGCCATACTTGAATCTTTTGATTTTTGCATATTCATCACTATACTATATTAGGTGTTCATCCCTGGTTTTGGTTCCAGTATTTAACATAATCTAAATACTAAAATATAGGCCACTTGCAGATATTGACTCAAGTCAATCTTTGTCAATTTGAAGATGGGTAGCTTGTATCAATCAAGGCAGGATTTTTGTTTATTTTAAGGACTCAATTTAATGCCCCTGTGACAGCTGATAGCAATGATTTAAATATATTCAGAAATATCGATTAAGTTTTTGGCATTAATCACAACTAATGCCTTCGCATAGTTCATGAGTATGTGCGGCCATTTCACAAATGGCTTTAAAAGTTAACGCATTCAAAGCAGAGTGACCCACAAGCCCGCCATCAATATCAGGCATGATTAATAAAGAACAAGCATTAACTGGCGTCAGGCTTCCACCATAAATAATCCTTACTTTTTCTGCAAAATCTGCATCATGTTGTGCGATTAACGCTCTGATAAAATGGTGAACCATTTGCGCTTGCGCTGGTTGAGCTGCATGGCCTGTACCAATCGCCCAAACAGGCTCATAGGCAACAACCAATCCAACTGCTTTTGCACGTGATAAGGTTATCGCATCTAAACCAAATATGGCTAATATTTGGGCTTCGATGATTTTTTTAGTTTGACCAAGCCCATACTCTGCTAGCGTTTCTCCCACACAGTAAATAGGCGTTATGCCTGCATCCACAGCTCTTTTTATTCTAATCACTGCTTTTTGATTACTTTCATGGCTATAGGAGCGTCGTTCAGAATGCCCAACAATAGCAAATGAACACCCAAAATCAGCAATCATTTTAGCCGACACAGAGGAAGTATATGCGCCTGCTAAGAACTGACTAACATTTTGGGCGCCCCATAAAATAGATGTGTTGGCTAATTTTCTTTGTGCTTGGAATAAATAAGGGTAAGGCAAACAAACGCCACAATCTATATTTCTCAGGTCTTTTAATTGTGTCGCTATTTCATCCAAAAGCTTTTCGTTTTCTACTAAACTGCCATGCAGTTTCCAGTTCCCAACTACTAATTTCTTTCGCATTTTTTTAATTCCTTTAGCAAATCAATCAATATGCTTCAACAATCTGTTGATTAATCCACATGAACAACATCACGCTGTGCATAAAATCGGGCCATTTCTTCTATCGGAATCACTTTTATTTGACTAGCATGCCCTGCACTGCCAAATGCTTCAAAGCGGTCTTTGGCAACTTGCTGTGCTGCCAATGTTGCCGCTTTAAAATATTGTCGTGGGTCAAACACTGTCGGATGTTCACCCATAAATTGACGAATCGCTGCCGTCATCGCTAATCGAATATCCGTATCGATATTCACTTTGCGTACACCATATTTAATTCCTTCTACAATCTGTGCAATTGGAACACCATATGTCTCTTTAATTTCGCCACCGTATTGGCGAATCGTAGCTAAACAAGCTTGAGAAACACTAGACGCACCATGCATCACCAAATGGGTGTTCGGTAAACACTGATGAATGGCCTTTAGCCTATCAATCGACAACACATCATCAGTCGGTGGCCTACTGAACTTATAAGCGCCATGGCTGGTACCAATCGCGATAGCTAAAGCATCGACATGGGTTGCTTTCACAAAGGCTACCGCTTCCTCTGGGCTAGTTAATAATTGTTCACGGTCTAAAACACCAGTGGCCCCAATGCCATCTTCTTCAGCAGCCTCTCCTGTTTCTAGCGATCCTAAACAACCTAATTCACCTTCAACGGAAATCCCAACTGCATGCGCTAATCCTGTCACACGCTTTGTCACTTCAACATTGTAGGCGTACGATGCTGGCGTTTTACCATCCTCTTTTAACGAACCATCCATCATGACACTGGAAAAGCCACTGCGAATAGCCGTTAAACAAACAGATGCAGAAACACCATGATCTTGATGCATGCAAATGGGTAAATGTGGATATTGTTCAATCGCTGCTGCAATCATTTTTCGCAAAAAAACTTCACCAGCATAATCTCGCGCACCCACCGTCGCTTGTAAAATGACGGGACTATCGACAGCGTTAGCCGCAAATAAAATGGCATGTATTTGCTCCATATTATTAACATTAAATGCGGGTAAGCCGTAACTATATTCAGCCGCATGGTCAAGTAACTGCCTTAATGTGATTAACGCCATTACATACACTCCTTGTGATATCGCTCAATTAAACTAACCTCTTCTCGCGAACCCAAAATCACAGGGACACGCTGATGTATTTCACTTGGTATAAGCGCTAATAAAGGCTGATAACCTGTTGAACTCATCCCACCTGCCTGCTCAACAATAAATCCCATTGGGTTCGCTTCATACAGCAATCTCAGCCGCCCTGCTTTTAACGGCAATTTGTTATCTTTTGGGTATAAATAAACACCACCTCGGATGAGAATACGATGCACATCCGCAACCATACTTGCAACCCAGCGCATATTAAAATCGCGCAAACGCACCCCACTACTTCCCGCCTTACATTCCGCTATATATCGTTGCACAGGTGGCTCCCAAAATCGTTCATTGCTGGCATTAATACTAAACTCTGCCGTCATTTCAGGTATCTGAATATCAGGATGTGTTAATAGATACTCACCGGCTTCTCTATCTAGCGTATAGCCATGCGTACCTAGCCCAACAGTAAGCACTAACATACTGCTTGGGCCATATAGCGTATAACCAGCTGCTATTTGATCACTGCCTATTTGCAAATAATCTGCAACTGCAATAGCGCGATTTTTTGGTGCATTTACAATTGAAAATATTGATCCAATACACCCATTTACAGCAATATTAGAAGAACCATCAAGCGGGTCATAATTGACTATATATGGTGCGTATCCATTTTTTGTATTCAAATCTAATGCATCATCAATCTCTTCTGAAACCAAACCACCCACCAGATTAGTTTCCTTCAGCTTGTCAATAAAAATGGTGTTGCTCAGCACATCTAACTGCATCTGCAGCTCACCTTGCACATTCTGACTTGTCAATTTAGCGTTCAGTTCTTTGGCTGTTCCTTTTGCAATCAAGGTGGCTATTTCAATCGTAGCGTCCGCAATTGCAGCTATTAGCTGAGTCAATTTGTCGCCATGTGACTGTGCTAACAATTGTAAAGATACGTGTTGATACAAGGTGACTCTTGCAGTATTCATAAACAATCCATCATTCTCTTATTCGATACAAAACAGTTTAGACCTGACAATATAGTAACAAATCATGTTATTGTATACTTTAATATTTTATGAACTTATAGTAAGTTTTACTTAATATGAAAAACATCACTCTCCGTCAAATTAAGATTTTTTTAAGTGCAGCAACACATTTAAATTTTACAAAAGCAGCCAAAGCACTTCACATCACATCCCCCGCAGTTTCATTGCAAATTAAAGAAATGGAACATGATATTGGTGTGAAGTTATTTGATAGAAACAATAAAAAAATCAGCCTGACCTCAGCTGGTGAATACTTTCTGGTTTATGCGAAGCGCATCGCCAGCACCTTACACGAGGCTGAATTAATCATGGGTAAATTACATGGCACTGAATTCACCACACTCAAAATTGGGTTAGTTAGTACCGCACAACACTTTTTACCTTACTTACTTTCAGCATTTAAAGAGGAATATCCCACTGTTCAAATCCGTATTGAAGTACGCAATCGCCAACAGCTGATTCAATTGTTAAAAGAAGGTGATATTGATCTTGCCATTATGGGTAGACCACCTAAAGAAATAAACAATGATCTTGATCCAATTGCCATACATCCACATGGCTTTGTCGCTAGTCCTCAACACCCACTCGCATTAAAGACTAACGTGAATGCAAGTACATTAAATACTTGCGAGTTAATCTCGCGAGAACAAGGCTCTGGCACCCGATTTATTATGGAGAAATTTTTATCTGAACATAATATTTCACCATTAATCAGTATGGAAATGTCCAGTAATGAAACCATTAAACTAGCGGTAACAGCCAATTTAGGCATTTCTTTTATGTCTTTACATACAGTTGCCGAAGAAATTAGGGCAAAAAAAATTATCGTCTTAGATATAGAAGATACACCTGTCATTCGCGCTTGGCATGTGGTGTCGCTTAATAACCGACTGACTTCATCAATGGCGACAAATTTTCAAAATTTTATGCAAAAAAGAGGGGGAGAAATTATTAGTAATTTTGCATAAAACATGCCTTGTATTGCCTGAGTAACTGTTCATTTATTGATGTATAACAAATCTAAATCTGCAATCAAAGTTATGCTTTCCGCTATTGTTAAATCGTAAGTGACAAGTGGGAATCATTGATGTTTGATATTGTAATAGTTGGCGCAGGGCCAGCAGGCTTAAGTCTGGCAAAATTACTGTCTGGTCAAGGTCGCACCATTGGCATTTTAGAACGGCAATCATTAGCAACCATCGAAGACCCTACTTTTGATGGTCGTGAAATTGCATTAACACAACACTCCGTGAACTTACTAAAGCAAATGGGGGTTGATGCTCATTTTCAAGCAGATGAAACTGCGGTGTTGAATGCAGCTAAAGTGCTGAATGGTCGCTCCAAATATAGCTTAGATTTTGCGCCGCCAACACCATCAGATAAAGGCTTAGGTATGCTGGTCTCAAACCACGCTATTCGTCTCGGCTTATTTGCAGAAGTAAAAGACCTTGCCGATGTCACCATCATTGCTGAGCAAACAATACAACAGATTGACCGTCAAGCTGATTACATCCAAATCAACTGCAAAACGACCAAGCCAATTAAAAGCCGCTTGTTGGTAGCCGCTGACAGCCGCTTTTCTACTATCCGCAAACAAATGGGCATTGGCGCCAAGATGACGGATTTTGGTAGAAGCATGCTAGTTTGTCGCATGTCACACAGCCAACCACACCATCATACTGCCTATGAAATTTTCGATATTGGGCAAACAATTGCCTTACTGCCATTAGCTGGTAATTGCTCATCTGTCGTCATTACCCTACCTACTCCAGAAATAGAAGCACTATTTGCTTTGGATGCTACCGCCTTTACTAACGACATCGCACAACGCTTACAATATCAATTTGGCGAGATGGCGTTAGTAAGCGCTCGCTTTTCTTATCCTTTAGTAAGCGTATATGCAAATCGCTTTATTGCAGACCGATTTGCATTAATTGGTGACGCAGCTGTTGGCATGCATCCTGTCACAGCTCATGGATTTAATTTAGGTTTACTAGGCGCAGAAACGCTGGCAAAGCAAATTGCTGATGTTGATGATGCAGGTTCAAAAAAGGCACTTGCTAGATTTGAACAACGACATCAACGCGCAACCTTGCCTTTATACCTTGGCACTAATGCGATTGCCAAACTCTATGCGGATAATCGCATCGCCGCGCAGGTCGTTCGTAGCGCTGGCTTAAGATTAACCAATGCTTTCAAACCCATTAAGCGCAAGATAATTCAGCGTTTAATGTCCGCTTAATTCCCAAAGGCGACCTTCTAGCTAAACAGGCCACTGACCATTAACTGCTAGTTCGAGCCTAAATTGCTTCACCAACTCAGATAAAAGAGGTAACTGGAGAATAGTTCTTAATATCAAATTTTACGCTCGAAAATATAAAAATTAGCACTGGAAAATAGCAATTCAAAACTTTTAAATTGTTACTTCTTTTTTAGAAAATTCGTCTAAAGATTCTATTAGTTCTTTCATTTCAATTGGAACATCACTTAAAGACATAGCGTCAATAATGGATGTAGTAGTTATTGTTATTCCATAACTGTCTTGTAAAGAAGTGTTTACTTTTGCTAAAAACTCTTTTCCTGACACGACATTTAATTTGAACTCTTGATTTGCCCAGTTATTTTCAAAGCTTAAAATTAGTTTGCTCATTATAGTTGTGTCATCAACTGATTTGTCTTTAGCTTTTTCCGATGGCAATTGACGACTTATTATTTGAGCTTGAACTCTACTTTTCATTTCACTGGTTATTTGGTTGATTAAACTATCAATATTATCAATGTAAATAGGTGAAGTTTCATTTCTAATACTCTTTTCTTCAATCCTATTATTTATAGCTTTAAGGAGTGCGTTTGGGACTAGTAAAAAGTTTTCTAGCTCTTTTCTGGTATGTATATGAGAAATACTACAAAATTTGTCAAGCTCGGCACATTCATCACTAACTTCAGAGTCAGATCTATAGTCTCGATCAAAAATTACTGCTATTAAGATAGAAGATGATATTGTAGATTGAACACCTTCAGCGAATGTTTTAGCTTTTTGAGGATTAAATCCCTCAGTTGGAACAACCGCAAACTCTCCTCTCATCGCAACAGTGCTATATCCTAATTTATTAGCAAATCTTGAAAAAATCTGAAAATCTTTCCCTTCAACAAATACTATTTTTTTAGTTTTTGCTAACTGTGTTAAGACTGGATTCAGGTTTGATCCTAAAATTCTAAAAATTGATTCTAATTTGGAAGGATCCTTAACTTTTTTGGCAGATTTCGATTTTTTTGTAACTATTAATAATTCATCAGACTCCGCTTGAGACACCATTTCAACTGAGTGAGTTGCTATCAAAATATCAGGACCAAGATCTCTTAATATATTAATTAGTTGTCTTTGAAGGTCGGAGTGTAGATATATGTCTGGTTCATCGATAATAAAAATCGAAGCGTCTTTGTGCATAACAGCATAAGTTAACATTTGACACCATACTTGGAAGCCGAAACCTGCCCAAAAAATTTCCCGATCAAACCTTTCTTCCGTACAAAACATATCTATATACGGCTTACTTTCTTTCATTCTAACTTCTGGCCTATTGATATTCATTCCAGGCCAAGTTTTAGTTATTAAATCTTTAAATACATTAAATTGTTCTGGAAAATGATACCAAATGTTCCTAAAATTTCGAGATGCTGTATGGGTGTAAAGCGCATTACTCGCTGCGTCTATTTGGTATAAAGGCTCATTGTGTTCAACAGGCCCTAAAATCGGAACAAAGCCTATTTCTAAATTAAAACCATTAGCAAAATCTTTCTTAGACTTTATTGGTTTGCCATTTGTTAAACAAATTAAGTTGCATTTTCCTTCATCAGGAAAAAACAATAAAAGGCTATTTCCATTTGATAAACGAAACTTAATTGATGCAGGTTCTTCTGTTTCATAATTGAAAAAAATATTTTCAATAGCAATAGGAATATTTGCTAGATTAACCTCGTAACCTTGAGTCATTCCATTAGGTCCATAAACTCTTGTTGGAAGTCTTGACCTTGCCTTTTTTAAAGCTTCTGAAAGTATTCTAAATGCACTTAAAACTGTTGATTTTCCAGAGTTGTTTGTGCCTACTAAAATATTAAATTTATCTAGTGCTACAGAGTAATCTTTTAACGCTTTATAGCGGGAAAACTTTATAGATGTAATTCTATTAATCATTATTGTTCTTCAACTTTCCAGTTTCAAATCATATAGAAAAGCATTTCCTCCCGTTCATGTAACACGGGGGCTATAAATACATCATAAAACATTACGACTATATTCTTTTCTGCTTTTTTAAGCAAAAGTTGAAAAAAGTTTGTAATTTGGAGATAAGGTTGATGGGTTTACGTTTTTAAAGATGATCAAACTAAATCATTAGCAAATATTCAAGTCCTGCTCAATCCTTAGTCAATTAGATAAAAATAAACGATTTAGAAGTTTTAATATTAGCCCGTTATAAGGTTATAGATAATGTGATATGGATGCTAACAGATGTGTTGATGGATACAAAAAAGGGCGCTGATTTCTCAGCGCCCTTTTTTGTATCTAATTGGCTCCCCAATTTAGGCTCGAACTAATGATATTAAATGACCGTTTTGCCCCCAAAATGCCTAGGTCGTATTAATCACCAAAGTTGCCATCCAAGTGCTGTTAAAGCTTAACTGGCATCCGTTGGTGGCGGTATTTCTTCAACGCGAATATTCTGCACCACTGGCTTTTGCAAAATCATGGTATTCGGATAAGAAATCAGCTGGCCTTCTCTTTTAATCAACACATGAAAAAGTGAGATTTCCTCAATCACACCACTAATATCCGCCTCTTTATCCACCACGGTAATGTAATCGCCAACCCGATAAGGAAAACCAAAAAAGATAATCAGGCTGGCGGTAATATTACTCAGAATCGACCACTGGGCAAACAAGGCAACACCTAATACCGCAAAAATAGACGAGATAAAAATCAAGACTTGCGAATATTCAATACTTAAAAACATCACCAATATCGCTAAGTAAATAAACAGCAACGCGATATGAATCGTCTTTTTAATATATTTCATGCGGTAAATACTGACCGATTTGCCGAATCCCGATTTATCGACCAATACCGTTGATAGCTTAATGCTAATCAATAACGCGACAATGATGCCTATTGCAATGATTAATCTCATTTTTGTTTTACCTCAGTTTGCTTAATTGTTTAATCATGACACCTATCATGACATAACAAAAGTCCACGCTACAATCCGACTTTGTTTTTGACCTTGCTGCATATCGATTGTTTTTACCTGTTGCGCGCTTACTTTTTGCAATGCATGATACACACTAGGTAATGTCGCCGCTTTAGAAACCAATGTCGTGAACCACTGACATTGTGTTGCAAATTGCTTACTTTCCTTAATCATTGCAATCACAAATGCTTCTTCACCACCCTCACAAATCAGCTCATTACTTTGCCCGCCAAAATTCAATCCTGACTTGCCACCCTTACCTAGACCACGCCATTTACGTTGCGTTCCTGCCTGCGCTTCGGCTAAAGAAGCATGAAAAGGCGGATTGCACATGGTGAAAGTAAAACGCTCATCTTGTTGAATAATGCCGCTAAAAAAGTGACTTTTATTCCTTTGTAATCGCAGTTCTATCTTGCCATTTAAGCTGTTGGCATCAACAATCTGCTGTGCATTGTTAATCGCCGCCACATCGATATCCGTTCCTACAAACTGCCAACCATAAGTATGTTGACCAATTAACGGATAAATCAAATTCGCACCAACACCAATATCTAATCCGCGAACAGGCGCTTTTTGAGTATGATTTTCAGCTAAGCAATCAGCCAGATAATGCACATAATCCGCCCGCCCTGGAATCGGCGGGCAAAGATATTGTGACGGAATATCCCAAATCGCTACGTCATAGTATTGCTTTAACAACGCTTGATTTAATACCTTCACCGCTTGCGGATTAGCAAAATCGATGGATGCATCACCATATTTGTTTGGTTTCACATATGGCTTTAGCGCTGGGTTTATCGCAATCAACAAATCAAAATCATAACGATCGCGATGTTGATTACGTGGGTGTAGCGCAGTTTTTATTTGAGCAGGCTGCAACACACTTAGCCCTGTTGTGGCGCTCTCACTTTTTCATAAGCCGCTAATAATTGTTGGTGCATCTTGCTACCTTCATAATTCGCACCTAAGTTATTCAAGCCAAAATATTGGGTGTCTTGATTAAATAAACTCAGTGCTTGTTGTAACGTTTCTTCACCATACATCAAAGCTAAGTTAGCTTCAAACAAGGCAATGTCACCACTTTCGGTATCTTGGGCAATTTGCACAAGGTCGGCAATACAGCTATACACTTTTAATCGCGCCGCTGGTAAATCATTAATCTGCGCAATCCATTCGCAACCATCTAAGATTTCATCGGCATCACCTGCTGCAATAGCGGCTAAGGTTTTCAGCTCACCAATGCGCAAATCTTGCCACGGCGTATTGGCATCGGCACATAGACCAATCAAGATATAGACATGCAAGTCATCTTGAAAATTAATGTCCATCAAAATTGCTAATAGCTCAGCAGACTCTTCTTCTGTTAAATCTTGCAGACGTTGTGCATAAGGACGCACTTGATTACCGACAGTATTATTTTGCCACTCGAGTTCTTCTACTGGATAAATCTCACTCATGCCTGGCACAAAGATTCGGCAGGAATACACATTCAAATGTTCAAAATCAGCAATGTATAAATCATGCCCGTTATCTTGAATCTTATTCACACTCCATTGGTAATCTTCTTCCGTCGTGTTACCAAAGTTCCAATCAACAAAGTCGTAATCTGGCGTACTGCGTAAAAATTCCCAGCTGATTACGCCGCTAGAATCGACAAAATGAATTTCTAAATTTTGCGCATCGGCAATTTCTTCCATATCAAAACCAGGTTTAACAAAGCCCGTTAAGCTATCTAAAGCGCGACCTTGAATCAGCTCAGTTAATGAGCGCTCTAACGCCACCTCAAATCGTGGATGTGCGCCAAAACTGGCAAAACAACCTTGATCTTGCGGATGTAATAAGGTCACATTCATCACAGGATATTCACCACCAAGCGATGCATCTTTAACCAAGATGCCATAACCAGCATCACGCAAACCCTTTATGCCTGCTGCAATACGTGGATAGCGAGCAATCACTTCTTCTGGCACGTCTGGCAAACAAATACCTTCGGCAATGATTCTATTTTTAATGTTGCGTTCAAAAATTTCTGCCAAGGCCTGCGTGCGCGCTTCCATCATCGTATTGCCTGCGCTCATGCCGTTGCTGACATAAATATTGCCGATTAAATTAACGGGGAACAATACCGTTTTGCCATCGCGCAAACGCGTGTACGGAATGGTGCAAATGCCGCGTTCTTGATTACCTGAGTTCAAATCAATCAATTGACTGGCGGCAACGCTACCTTCTGGGTTATAGAATTCTTGTAATTCAGTTGTCAAAATTTCAGATGGCCATGCATCGCCTGTTAACGGAAACCACTGCTCGTTCGGATAATGCACCCAATCTGCATTGGCGATGGATTCGCCTAAGTAAAAATCCGTCCACAAATAATTGGTGCCTAAGCGCTCAAAAAACTCACCTAAAGCGCTGGCACGCGCCGCTAATTGCGAAGCGCCTTTGCCATTGGTAAATAAGCGCGGACAATCGCGATTGGTAATATGCACCGACCAAATGCCTTCCACTTCATTGAGCCAAGATTTCTCTTCGACATGAATATCCAACGCCGCTAACTTAGCTTGCAACGTACTGATAGAAGATTCTAAAGAGGCATCCTTACTCGGGATAAATGTTTCATTTTGGCTATTCGTCATGATTACGTTTCTATGCTGAAATTAATTAAACTTGTAAAAGCAACAGCATAGCATGTACGCTTCAAAATACCGCTATTCAGCCATCATCATATAGCGAGTAGCCGGCAACTTTTTGTGCAATAGCCCTTGCTAACAAAATGACTTTTGTTTTAAGATAGGCGAACTTGTCGGGGTGCCATTCAGTTGGCTGAGATTAAACCCGTTGAACCTGAAGAGGCTAGAACCTCCGTAGGAAACAAGCGAGTCATTGCACATACGTTTGCTTATTTTCCATGCCATCGCATGGTCATCATTAAGCACTTTGTATCGCTGCCACTGATTCATTTCTTGTTAGCCAAGTACTTGGCTCAACGATTTTTATTCAATGATTTTCCCCGCGTTTTTTTATTCATTAAGGGAAAGTCTATGTCTTCAAAAAATTCTAAAGTTATTGATATTAGCAATCGCAGTGGCATTTCTACACAGCCATTACCTGGTTCAGAAAAAGCCTATGTCATCGGTAGCCGTGATGATATTCGCGTGCCATTTCGAAAAATAGCGTTGACGGATACACCAAACAAAAACCCAGATTTAGCTGGCGAGCCGAATGCACCAGTTTATGTTTACGATACATCAGGAATTTATACCGACCCATCAGCGACGATTGATGTTGAAAAAGGGTTGCCCGCCATTCGTCAAGCATGGATTGAGGATCGTGATGACACCGAAGCGTTAAGCGAATACAGTTCGGCGTTCACACGCGAACAAGAGGCGGCAATGTTGGATATTCCGTTATTCAATCACAATCGCAAACCACGCCGCGCCAAACAAGGCAAAAACGTCAGCCAAATGCATTATGCGCGCCAAAATATCATTACGCCTGAAATGGAATATATTGCGATTCGTGAAAATATTGGCCGTCAAGAGGCAGACAAAGCAGGTTCGCTACCAGCAGGTTTTTCAAGTCACATTACGCCTGAATTCGTGCGTAAGGAGGTGGCCGAGGGGCGTGCGATTATCCCAGCTAACATTAACCACCCAGAAGCCGAGCCGATGATTATTGGGCGTAACTTTTTAGTCAAGATTAACGCCAACATTGGTAACTCAGCAACCACTTCATCTATTGAAGAAGAAGTAGAAAAAATGGTTTGGGGCATTCGTTGGGGTGGCGACACTGTGATGGATTTATCAACCGGTAAAAATATTCACCAAACACGTGAATGGATTATTCGTAACTCACCTGTGCCGATTGGTACCGTACCTTTATACCAAGCCTTGGAAAAAGTAGATGGCATTGCTGAAAACTTAAATTGGGCAGTTTATCGCGACACCTTAATTGAGCAAGCAGAACAAGGGGTTGATTACTTTACCATCCATGCTGGTGTGCGTTTGGCGCATATTCCACTCACCGTCAATCGTACAACAGGGATTGTTTCTCGTGGCGGTTCTATCATGGCAGCATGGTGTTTAGCGCACCACGAAGAGAGCTTTCTCTATACGCATTTTGAAGAAATCTGCGAAATCATGAAAGCGTATGATGTGTCCTTTTCATTAGGCGATGGTTTGCGCCCAGGCTCACAAGCGGATGCGAATGATGAGGCGCAATTTGCTGAACTGATGACATTGGGCGAACTAACACAAATCGCATGGAAACATGATGTGCAGGTGATGATTGAAGGCCCTGGTCATGTTGGTATGCATAAGATTAAGGAAAATATGGACATGCAGCTGAAGTATTGCCATGAAGCGCCTTTCTACACGTTAGGCCCATTAGTGACAGATATTGCACCGGGTTACGATCACATTACGTCTGGTATTGGTGCTGCAATGATTGGTTGGTATGGTACAGCGATGCTTTGCTATGTAACGCCGAAAGAGCATTTAGGCTTACCCAATAAAGACGATGTTAAAACCGGCATCATCACTTACAAATTAGCAGCACATGCTGCTGATCTAGCTAAAGGTCACCCTGGTGCCGATATTCGTGATAATGCGATTTCTAAAGCACGGTTTGAATTCCGTTGGGAAGACCAGTTTAATCTAGGTTTAGATCCTGATACCGCACGTGAATTCCACGATGAAACTTTACCAAAACCTGCTGCAAAAGTAGCGCACTTCTGTTCAATGTGTGGACCTAAGTTCTGCTCAATGCGGATTTCCCATGATGTAAAAGAAGCTTTTGCTGAAAAATCCATCGAATTTAAAGCAGGCGGTAGCAAAATTTATCATCAAGTGTAAGCAACCATGGAACGCTATTTAATCATTGGTAGCGGCCTGATTGGTCGCTTACTCGCTTGGCGCTTAATCCAACAGGGGCATCTTGTCGATATCTTATCTAAGGATGATCTGTTGGGTAGCGATAGCGCAGGCTATATTGCTGCATCTATGATTTCTCCAGCAACAGAGGCCATTAACACCGAGCCTGTGGTTAAAACCCTTGGCTTAGCCTCGTTAACATTATGGCCGCAATGGTTATCGGAGCTGCCCGAACCTGTTTTTTATCAAAATAATGGGACATTGGTGGTCGCGCATACTGGTGACCAAACTGAAAAAGTGCGCTTTTTACGTCGAGCAACACATCAATTACAAGCGGGTGATTACCAGATACTCAACCAAGCCGCTCTGGCCAAGCAGTCTCCAGATTTAGCGCAGCAATTTGATGAAGCGCTATTTTTCCCGCAAGAAGCGAGTCTGGATAATCGGCAATTGTATGCGGTATTAAGCAAGCTTTTACAACAGTCTCCGTTATGTCGATGGCAACACTGTGCGCCAATTGAGCACTTATCTGAACAGATGATTGCACAATTATCGCAACAGTACTTTGGTACACCTTCGACACAATACCAAGCGACGGTGGATTGCCGTGGTAATGGTGCAAAACAAGATATTGCGCAATTGCGCAGCGTGCGGGGAGAAATCATTCGGGTGCATGCGCCAGACGTCAACTTTACGCAGGCCATCCGTTTATTGCACCCACGCTATCCATTTTACTTAGCACCCCGGCCCAACCATGAATACTTCTTGGGCGCGACAGTGATTGAAAGCGATGATATGTCCCCAGTCAGTGTACGCTCTGGATTAGAGTTGATGTCCGCTTTATACACCTTGCACAAAGGTTTTGCTGAGGCACGCATATTAGAAATGGCATCACATTGCCGCCCAACTACCATCAACAATTTACCCATGGTAAAACGCACTGCATGGGGCTATCACATTAATGGCTTTTATCGACATGGTTATTTATTCGCACCTGCCATCATTACAGACTTCATGCATGTGCTCCATAACCAAGAATCAGCTATTCGCTTTGGAGAATTTTTCGATGTGTAACATGATTACAATCACCGTCAATGGGAACAACATGTCTATTCATAACACCATCATGCTCCATGACTTTGTGCAACAACAATCGATTACAGGTCCGTTTGTTATCGTCATCAACAATAAAGTGATACCCCAATCAGCCCATCACAACACTCCACTCAAAGCAGGCGACCAGCTTGATATTATGTCTCCCATTACTGGGGGCTAAAGGAAAAAATCATGCAAACAGCATCTTCATGGCAAGTTTACGGCACCCATTTACAAAGTCGTTTATTTATCGGCACAGCTTTATACCCTTCTCCACAAATCATGTTGAAGGCGATTAAAGCATCGCAAGCACAAGTCATCACGTTATCACTACGCAGACAAATAACAGCACAACAAGAGAGCAGCAATCAGTTTTGGCAATTAATCCAAAATTTGGGCTGTCATTTGCTGCCGAATACCGCTGGTTGTTATAGTGCCGATGAAGCGATTAAAACAGCACGCATCGCACGTGAGTTGTTCGACACTAACTGGATTAAGCTGGAAGTATTAGGTGATAGTTACAACTTACAACCCGACCCATTTGCATTGCTTGAAGCTAGCAAAACCTTGATTGCCGAAGGCTTTAAAGTCTTTCCTTATTGCACAGATGATTTGGTGTTATGCCAAAAATTAGCCGACTTAGGATGCGAGGTATTAATGCCGTGGGGGGCGCCCATTGGCACGGGTAAAGGCCTCATTAACCCATATGCGCTAGAAACTATCCGTCAACGTCTACCTGAAATAACCCTATTAGTGGATGCTGGCATAGGCAAACCATCCGATGCTGTACAGGCCATGGAGCTGGGCTATGACGGCATATTGCTCAATACTGCAATAGCTGAAGCATTATCACCCGATGTGATGGCGGCCGCTTTTGCCCAAGCCATTAATGCGGGTCGACTAGCCTATGAGGCGGGCATTATGCCGCAACGTAATAACGCAAAACCCAGCACACCAACATTAGAACAACCCATCTGGCAACAACATGGATAAACCTGCCATACTCCTCATTGGCGGTATTGATCCACAAGGTTGCTCTGGCATCATGACCGATAGCCAAGCCGTATCCAACCACGGCTGCCTCCCGATACCTTTAATCACCTGTTTAACAGAACAAACAAAGGCCGGCCCAAGCGATTTAGGAGTGATATCTGCCGATCAATTCATGCGCCAATACCAATCAATAGTCGCCAATATAGACATTGCTGCGATTAAAGTAGGTTTAATCCCCAACCTTGAAATTGCGCAAGCCGTACACACCATTCTCACACAACACCCAGTACCTATTATTTTTGACCCAGTGCTCGCCACTACATCAGATGGCATCTGCATCAGTCATGACGTACAAACCTATCTGTTTGAGCAGCTTTTACCGTGTATCTCCTTGCTCACGCCCAACATTATTGAACTACAACAACTCACGCAAGAAACAGATAAAACGCTTGCCACCAATAGTTTGCAGCGGGCTGGCTTAAAAGCCTGTTTAGTCAAAGGTGGTCATGCAAACTCACCCTGGGCAACAGATTATTTTTACAACTCTGACCATTCATTTTATTGTTATACAGAAAAACAGCCGAAATTCGTAAGAGGCACAGGCTGCGTATTGGCCGCTAGTATTGCTAGCAATATGGCCTTAAACCACGATATACGTGATGCTATTGTATTAGCAAAAGCTTATGTTACCCGTGGTATTAGGCAAGCCAAAAACGTTGGGCCTCATCACGTCATTAACCATGCAGACACGGCTTTCACCTTAGATGACATACCAAAACTATGTTACCAATCAGCATCCATCGGTCAATCATTTCACTTTCCTCCATGCCCTCAACGGCTCGGCATCTACCCTATAGTTGATCATATTGATTGGGTTAAAAAACTGATTGATGTTGGCATTAACACCATACAACTACGGATAAAAGATGCCTCACCTCAACAAAAACACACCGCCATTAAACAAGCCAAAGCTCACTGTCATCATCAAACCGCGTTTTTTGTCAATGATGATTGGCAAGCTGCCATTGAACATCAAGTATATGGTGTCCACCTTGGACAAGAAGATCTACACCAAGCAAATTTAAGCCAAATTGCACAAGCGGGCTTGCGATTAGGTGTCTCAACACACTCATATTGGGAATTAGCACGAGCTCTTGCCGTTAACCCTAGTTACATCGCCTTTGGTCCTGTTTTTAAAACAAGTAGCAAAGTCATGCCTTGGGCACCCCAAGGCATTGCGCGTGTCAAACAATGGCAAACTTTACTCAATGCACAGTACCCGCTCGTTGCCATCGGCGGTATCAACCTCCAACGGGCAAAACAACTACATGCCACTGGGGTCGGCTCTGTTGCCATGATCTTCAGCATTACCAAAACAAAGGACTACAAAGCAGTGGTGCGTGACTTAATCGCCATGTGGTAATAAGCGATATATTTTATCTAGTCATCCTTGGCTGATTTGTATCGTAGATTAATTGGCTTTACTTCTTTACGCATGCCACTTCTCCTCTAATCAGGCCAGCACAAGCACTTAAACTATTGATAAAATACAAACGTGAACACATAAAAATTCTACTGGTCATATCGGTTTAAAAAGGTAATGATTACAGTCATCACCTTTTTGGTGAGCTAACCATTGTTTAGGAGAACAAGATGACAGCACATACTTATAAAAAAATAGAACTCGTTGGTAGCTCAACCGTGGGCACGGATGATGCCATTCAAAACGCGATTGCAAAAGCGGCTAAAACGATTAAACACATGGATTGGTTTGAAGTATTAGAAACCCGTGGCCATATTGTTGATGGCAAAGTTGCGCATTATCAAGTGACTATTAAAGTAGGTTTTAGAATTGCTGATTAAGCACGCATGATTCACGGTTCCAGTGCATTACAAATCCCTGCGTTATCCGATCAGGAGACGCAGGCATGGGTAGCTTCTTTAGCTAACACTTTCTCTGCATCAGAAGTTGAAGTGATTAACCAAGCTTGCCAACTGGCAAGCTTGGCTTATGCCGCGCAAACTGAGAAAACAGGCGTGCCACTCATGCATCATGCCACTGGTACGGCGGCGATTCTGATGAGCTTAAATCTGGATGCAGAAACCATTGCAGCGACAATTTTGTATGCCACGCCACGCCATATTGATAATTGGCAGGAAACGCTTAAAAGTCGTTTTGGTCAGTCGATTACCAATTTGGTTGCAGGCTTAATGCAGATAGAACAGGTGCAAGCGTTTGGTGCGTTGGAGCCTGTTAACCAAAAAGATAAAGACAAAGACGCCCAAAATCAGCAAGTGGAAAGCTTGCGAAAAATGCTGTTAGCGATGGTGCAAGATATTCGCGTAGTCTTGATTAAACTGGCCGAAAGGACACAAACGCTGCGTAGCCTTGCGAATGTGGATAGCACAATGCAACAGCAAATCGCCAAAGAGATTCAGGGGGTGTATGCGCCGCTAGCAAATCGGCTTGGCGTTTGGCAATTGAAATGGGAAATGGAAGATCTTTCTTTACGTTATCTAGAGCCACAACTGTATAAAGAAGTGGCTAAATCATTAGATGCACGTCGACTTGACCGCGAGCAATACATTCAGAATGTTGAACAGCAACTTAGACAACAGCTGACGCAAGCAGGTATTAAAGCTGAGGTTACAGGTCGCCCTAAACATATCTACAGCATTATTAATAAAATGCGCCGTAAAAATCTTAATTTCGAGCAGCTGTATGATGTGCGCGCGGTGCGTATATTGGTCGAAAACATTGAAGAATGTTATTCAGCGCTCAGTATTGTGCAAGCCTTATGGCAACCAATTGCCAGTGAATTTGATGACTATATTGCCAAACCAAAAGGTAACAACTATCGCTCTTTGCATACCGCTGTGCATGGCCCTGAAAATTTAGCGTTAGAGGTGCAAATTCGCACTCATGAAATGCATGCCTATTCCGAGCTTGGTGTAGCGGCGCATTGGCGCTATAAAGAAGGTGGCAAAACCGATGCTGCGCTCAATGAAAAAATCACGTTATTACGTCAAATATTAACTTGGAAAGAAGAATCAAAAGATAGTAGCGATTTGCTTGAGCAATTCAACACCGAATTATTTCAAGAAAATATTTATGTATTTACCCCGCAAGGTAAGGTGATTGATTTACCAAAAGACGCGACGCCCGTTGATTTTGCCTACGCACTGCATTCTGATTTAGGTCACCGCACCCGTGGTGCAAAAGTTGATGGTCATATCGTGCCGCTTAACTATAAACTGCAAAATGCACAGCACGTTGAAATTCTGACGCATAAAATTGGTACGCCGAGTCGTGATTGGCTGCGGCCAAACCTTGGCTTTTTAAAAACTAATAGCGCACGTGCAAAAGTACGCTATTGGTTTAAGCACCAGCATGTTGAAGAGCATCTGTCGCAAGGTCGCACTAAATTAGACAAAGAACTGCATCGTGCAGGTGTCGGGACTATCAATCAAGAAAAAATCGCGCATAAATTACATTTTAATAAACTAGAAGATTGTTTAAATGCGATTGGTCGTGGCGATGTGACCGAACACCAAATTGCGAGTGCGATTCAAGATGTTGTCAGCCCAAAGCCGATTGAGAAGGTGCAACATCAAGTTGTAAACAAAATAGCAGCGCATGCAACACCGACCGATGTAATATTAGAAGGCGTTGGCAATCTACAAACCAACATAGCGAAATGTTGTAACCCTGCCTATCCAGATGCCATCATGGCTTACGTCACTCGCGATCGTGGGGTGACGGTGCATCGTCAACAATGTAGTTTTATTAAGCGACTAGAACCCAATCGTCATGACCGTTTACTGAATGCACAATGGCAATCAAAGAAAAGTTAACTTTTTCAAAAGTCGTCTTATACATTCGCATTTGAGAAATTGCTGAATAGGCATTGAGTTCTGGGTTACTACTGATATGCGCGTGAGTCTGGATCGCCGCGTTACGCTCGCGATGACGTCGTGGGGGTAATAGCTTTGTTTATTTCGAGAAGGTGCTTAGGCTTTCGTGCTTAGTAAGAATAATCATGCATAGCGGGAATAAACGATAAGTGCTGTGAGACTTCGTCATTGCGAGGAACGTATTGACGAAGCAATCCAAATGACACTACTGCAAATGCAGTAAGTGAATGACTGATTAAGCACTTTTATTTTTCTCTATTATCCATTGTGATAAATACTTAGTACTGGTCATCGAGTGATGCTTAAGCATTGCACCTGCGAAATTATCTAGGCGGTGCTGCTGAAGATTTTGTTGCACTTGATTAATTTTTTCAATGAGTTGTTTAGCTATTTTTTCACCATCAAACTGCTGTTGCAAATGCGGCAATGTACGGTTTTGTGCGACTTGCCACGCCTCTTCGTCTCCATACAATCGCACCGCCGCATCAACAAAACCTTCTATATCATCAGCAATAGCGCCAGGCCATGGCATTTCTGGCATCGACATGCCTTCAGCACCAATCGATGTCGTCACACTCGGCGTTTGCACCATCATCGCATCTAATAATTTGCCTTTTAAACCAGCGCCAAAGCGAAGCGGCGCTAAGCAAACGCGTGCGCTTTCCATCACGGTATAAGCATTCTCTGCCCAACCTTTGATTAAAAAACCTGTTTTAGGATTATTTAACGCAGTTGCTTTTGGTGGCGGATAAGAACCGTAAATATGCAATTCTACTTGTGGTAATTGTTTTCTAATCAATGGCCAAATGGATTGCAAATACAAGACCGCATCCCAATTCGGCGCATGTCGAAAATTACCAATCGTCATAAAATGTTGGCGCTCTTCAAAGCTTTTTGTTGCTCTAGGTAGCGCAGTCAAATCAACTAAAAAAGGTAAATGGTGCAACAAACTCGAATCAATCTTAAATTGATTGATTAATAAATCCATTTCATAAGATGAAATAATTAAGGACAAATCACAACGCAAAATAGCCGCTATTTCACGCTTAGCTAGATCGCTCGCTAAGTCATATTGGCTCACTTCGCGGTTTGCTTTGTGCGCTTCTTGCCGAGCACCGCGTAAAAATTGCAAATCCACTGTATCCAATATTTTTAACGCATTTGGACAGTGCAAATCCACTCGCCAACCAAACTGCTCTTCCATCATAAAGCGATCAAAGTGCACGATATCAGGTTGATAAACTTTAATGTAATCATCAAAACTATCACTATTGAGAACGATTTCGTGACTGCTAATACCCTCATTTGCCAAATCGACCATGTGGTCTGTTTTCTGCGCGGGCGTAGCAAATGCAACTTGCCAATCTTGTTGCCGATAAGCCCTTAGAATAGCCAGCATTTGATAGCCTGCAGCCGATGAGTTGGGCTCTGGCCAAACGTAGCCAATGACTAAAATTTTACGCATTAATTTGATGGCGCCTGATAGTTTAAAGCCGCCGCGCAAATACTAGAAAAAGCATGCGCATCTAACGAAGCACGCCCAACCAAACCACCATCAATATCAGGCATATTGAATAGTGCTTTGGCATTCTCAGGCGTGACGCTACCGCCATAAATAATGCGTGTTTTTTGTGCGAATTCTGCATCGAATTTGCTTAATAAATCACGGATAAACGCATGCATACTTTGCGCAAGTTCAGGTGTTGCCGCTTGGTCTGCTCCAATCGCCCAAACGGGTTCATAAGCCATGACCAAACCAAAAGATTTTATTTTCTCTAGACTTATTTTATCCAAATCAAGCAAAGCCATTAACTGTGCTGCTAATACTTTTTTAGCCTCGCCTGCTGCATGTTCTGCCTGCGTTTCACCGATGCAATAAATTGGGGTAATGCCAGCGTCTACTGCTCGCTTAATTCTAATCACTGCTTTTGCTGAATTTTCTGCGCTGTAATGGCGCCGTTCAGAATGTCCAACAATCGCTAACTGACAACCAAACTCCGCCACCATGTCTGCTGACACACAAGCTGTATACGCGCCCTGCTCAAACTGACTGACATTTTGCGAGCCCCACATGATGTTGGTATTGGCTAATAATTGTTGCGCTTGAAATAAATAAACATACGGCAAACAGAGTCCAATATCGATTTGATGGATGTCTTTTTCTGCTCCAACAATCGCCTGCATGCGGGCTTCATTTACAGCCAAACTGCCGTTTAATTTCCAGTTGCCGACAACTAATGGTCTACGCATAGGCTTTGGATCTTTTACTGCTGTGGATTAATGATGCGAACATCACGTTGTGGGAATGGAATCTCGATATTATTTTGTTGTAAGGTTTCGAGAATGATTAAATATAAATCGCCGCCTACACGATTTTTACCATCATCAATACCTTCCATCCAGAACTCAACAAACATATTAATGCCATTATCGCCAAAGCTGTCTATTTCACAATCTGGTCGTTCTTCGATAGGATATTCTTCACCACTCAACACTTGCGGATGCGTAGCAACCGCAGTTTTAATCAGCTCCACCATACTGCGCACATCGGTTTTATAGCCGACTGAAAAATCTACACGGTAGCGTTGCTGCTTATTTTTATGGGTCCAGTTGGTAAATGAGCCAGTAATAAACTTCTCATTCGGTACCACAATGTCTTTACCATCGAACGTTTCCAATGTAGTAGACCGCATGTTTAACTGCGTCACCAACCCCGCTTTACCATCCTCCAACTCTACGTGATCGCCCACAGTGATTGATTTATCTAAAATGATAATCACACCAGAAATAAAATTAGACGCAATGGCCTGCAAACCAAAACCCAAACCAACACCAACTGCACCACCAAAGACAGCAAGCGCGGTTAAGTTAATCCCCATCAATTTAAGCAGCAACAATATCACCACAAAAATTAGAACGATTTCATACAGCTTAGCAAATAGCTCTTTGCTTTTTACATCTAACGACTCGTGGTTGCGAATCAAATTTTGGCCTGTTCTATTCGATAAACGACCTAGCCAAAACAGTAGGGAGCCAAATATAAATAAGCGTAAAAATCCATAGACCGACAACCTGATATCGCCCATTTGAATGGCCATCGCATCAAGCACTTTAATGACATCGCCCAATATGCCAACAAAGTGCAAGAAGATAACGGGCATGCCAATCCAACGGAAAGCAATAATCAAAATAGGCTGTTTCACCAACAAATTAATAGCGGAATTTGCCAATAGTAAAATCGCAATGGCCAATGCGCCCTGCATCACCCAGCTATCTTCTGCGATATATTGGCTAAACTCGACTGATACTCTTAACAACACAATCGCAATAATTGGAAACAACAACTTTCCCGCCACATCAAAGCCAGTAATCGTATCGCCAGGTTTCGGCGTATTATTGTTTAAAAAAGGAATGTAATGTCTTAGTTGGCGCGTCATAATATACGCAACAAGATAAATACCGATAATCAAGCCAATTTGACTATACGTTTCTGCCTGCGAAAAAACATGAGATAGCTTTTCCAGCATATGATTTAAGGTGGTTTCTAAACTTTGAATTTTCATGGTTAGCCTTAATAAACCGCGCTAATAGGGGTTACTGAGTAATGAATAGCATAATACAACAACGTCATATTGGGTATTGAAATGTCTTAGCCTAAGCGTTTAAGTAGTGCTTAACGTTGAATTTGGCTATTGTTTTACTCTCAATTTTGACATGGCTAAAGAAGCAGCGGCTGTTCTTGTTTCAACACCAAGCTTGATAAACACATGCTCGAGATGCTTATTAACCGTTCGAGAACTTGAGCCTAATATATCGCCAATATCACGACTGGTTTTACCTTTAGTTGTCCAATACAACACTTCTGACTCACGTTTGGTGAGTTTAAAAATGTGCATTAACGCTTCAATTTGTGCTGAGTCGGACTCCTCTTGTAATACAATCATCCACTGCTCTTCACTGCTAACATCACCAGGGCTTAACGTTAAACGTTTTGCACTTTTAATCACGGTGAGCGGTTCTAAGGTATTACCTGAAGCATCCGCTTGATAGGCGGTAGTAATCCATTCAAATACCGTGGGTGGCGTAATAAGCTCAACAAGACTTGATGAACCCATTTCTTCAGAAAAATACGTTTTTAACCAATCGCGAGACAGCGGCGTTTGCCAAATAATTCTGCCGTTTCGTGGCGTAATCGCAATCGCGGCTTGACCAAAGGCATCTAAAGCACTTCTTGCTTGGGTGACTTGCCTTGAAGTCTGCAATTGTGACAGCATACGGACCAGCACCTCATTGATCCGGATAGGTTTAGTCACATAATCTGTACCGCCGGCCTCAAATGCAGCAACCACATGTTCAGTTTCCGTTAGCCCTGTCATAAAAATCACTGGGATATGACTGGTTCTATTACTTGCTTTGAGTTGTCTACAAACCTCAAAACCATCCATGCCTGGCATAACAGCATCCAACAAAATAATATCTGGTTCTACTTCAGCAACCAACTTAAGTGCCGTTTCTCCGTTATTCGCCACTAAGACCGTATATCCATACTCATCCAGCGCATCGTGTAGCACGGCAATATTACTTGGTACATCATCCACGATAAGCACTAGTGATGATTGACTTTGATTTTTGTCGTTCATTTCACCATCTCATTTAAGAGCACTTTCATTTCCTCTATCTGGAACTGGCTGGATAAATCTCGCATGCGTGCAACAAAATCGATGTAATTTTCATTGTTCTTTTCAATCACTTCTAAGGTTTTGTTAATGCCTTTTACATGCCCAATATTGGCAGAAGTCAGTAATTCATTTAGCATTTCTACTGGTGGTAGCTGCATTTTTATCAATGTGACCGAATCCATCGCTGTTCTATTATTCTCATCAATGGATTCAACATACTGATCAATTTCACTCTCACTCGTCACCCATTCTAACGCAAGCTTTTTACCTATCCAATTTAATAGCTCTTCAACGCTCACTGGTTTGACAATAAAATCACTTGAGTCAATATCCGCAGAGTTCTCTAAATTTTGGTCGAAAGCATTGGCTGAAACGATACCAATAATCGTATCCGCTTGGTGAATTTTGCGAATAATATATGAGGCTTCCCATCCATCCATGACGGGCATCGCCAAATCCATCAAAATAATGTCTGGTTTAAAGGTCGGATAAACGTCCAAACACTCTTGCCCTGTTGCTGCCTCGGCCATTTCAAAACCCAAAGGCTCAAGAATATTAATCACTAACTCTCGATCAACATCCTCATTATCAACGACCAATACTTTGCGTCTTTTGCCTAAATAACCAACGCGAGATTGATTCAGGATAGGCACTACATCATCAGCTCGAAAGGTCTGCGGTAAAAATAAATTCATTTTGAATACGGTGCCTTTTCCAAGCTCACTGTTGAAGGTCAACTCGCCGCCCATCAATTCAGCCAACAACTTGCTAATGGTTAAACCAAGACCTGTGCCACCGATATTAACTTGATTAGCCGCACTACCGCGTGAAAATGGCTCAAATATTTTTTGATATTCTGATTCTGGAATACCTGGGCCCGTATCCTCCACTTCAATATGCGCCAGTTCGCGCGCATACTTTATGCGAAAGGTAATGCTGCCAGACTTAGTAAATTTAAGCGCATTACCTAAAATATTAATCAAAATTTGGGTTAATCGCTTTTGATCTACCTTAACATAATCTGGTAATTTGCCTTCGACCTCATACTCGAAAATCAAACCTTTATTACGTGCTTGTAATTCAAACATACTCACAATTTGATTAATAAATTCTGGAAACTGAATCAACTTATTCTCAAACGTTAACTTACCACTTTCTATACGCGCAATATCCAATGTACCTTCAATCAAGGATAGTAAGTGCTCACCACTACGGCGGATAACCTTTATTGCCTGCCTGCGATTAGTGGGGATTGTTTTATCATTATCCAGTAACTGGGCATAACCTAATATGCTATTAAGTGGCGTTCTCAGCTCATGGCTGATACCTGTAATGTAACGACTCTTTGCTTGGTTGGCTTGATCGGCATGACGCCTTGCCAATTGCAATTCAGCATCCGTTTGTTTATGCAACTCAATCTCACGCATCAGTAAGCCTGTTTGTCGATTCGACTCCTCTTGTGCAACACGTCTACTTTCGGTCGTTAAGACCAACCACCACGCAATAATCCCGCTGGCAAATACCAACGCAGCAAAAACTTTTAAATAGCCTGCTTTTAAATAAGGTAATAAAGTTGATGATAAATTACCCAAGGTCGATACTTCATGCGAGTAAATCAAACCTAACATGACGCCGAAAAATGCCAGCGCAATAAACATCAACAACAAATAATGAGCGACACCACCTTTTAGATATGGCCAAATCCATTTGGGTAATATAAATTTACTCGCTTCTAACCATTGGCTAGATAAGCGTGCTTTCGGTTTACAAGCATCATTGCAACGCGCATCTAAACAGCAACAAAGTGAGCAAATAAAACCCTGATAAGCAGGACAATGGGCCATATCATCTGTTTCATATTCTTTCTCACATAACACACACTTTTGCACATATTGTTTTGCTGGGAACACATAAGGTTTGCGCGCAATGTAATACTTGCCTTTAGTTAACCATGCGATGAACGGTGAAATAATCAATGCGCTGCCTAACGCAATAAAAGCTGAAAAAGCTTGTGCTTCGATACCAAATAAGCCGGTAAATGCTGAGATTGATAAAGCGGAGGCAATCAGCATGGTGCCAACACCTACTGGATTAATATCATATAAATAAGCACGTCGAAACTCGATGCCTTTTGGACTTAGTCCTAATGGTTTATTAATCACTAAGTCGGCAACAACGGCAGCTATCCAAGCAATGGCAATATTTGAATAAAATCCAAGCACTTCTTCCAACACTTGAAAGACATCAAGCTCCATCAAAATAATGGCAATAACGGCATTAAATATAACCCAGACCACGCGGCCAGGGTGACTGTGCGTTAATCGCGCAAAGAAATTTGACCATGCTAGAGAACCTGCATATGCGTTGGTCATATTGATTTTTACTTGTGAGATGACAACAAACAAAGCTGTCGCGGCGAGCGCAAGCTCTTTGGAGTTAAACACATGCTCATAGCCAACTAGATACATATGCGTAGGATTCATGGCTTCTAAAAACGACATATCACTTTGAATCACCAAGTAAGCCAATAAAACACCAGCCGCCATTTTTAGCATACCGACAAAGATCCAGCCTGGCCCAGCCAACAATACACCCAAGTTCCAGCGCCAACGATTTTCTGCTGTTTTTTCTGGCATAAACCTTAAAAAATCAACTTGCTCACCAATTTGGGGAATCAATGCCACACCAACGGCAGTTGCTGCACCAAACATGAGCAAATTAAATCCTTCGGTGCCGCCTGCAAGTCCTGAGAAAGTCAGCATGCGAGAAACCACCAGCGGGTCTTGATAGAGCACCGCAATAAATGGCAAACTCATTAAAATCAACCAAATGGGCTGGGTAAACATTTGGATTCGGTTAATTAATGTCACGCCGTGAATAACAAAAGGGATGACAACCAAGGCACTAACCAAATAACCAATATAGAGTGGCAGATCAAAATATAGCTCAAGCGCATACGCCATAATGGCTGCTTCTAGCGCAAATAAGATAAAGGTAAACGAGGCGTAAATAAACGAGGAAATGGTGGAGCCAATATAACCAAAACTTGATCCGCGCGTGAGTAAATCCATGTCTAAGCCATATTTGGCGGCGTAGAAGCTAATTGGCAATGCGGTAAAAAAGATAATCACGCCAACGGCCAATATCGCCCATAGTGCATTGGTAATACCGTAATTAACAGCTATCGTGCCACCGATTGCTTCTAGTACTAAAAAAGAAATTGCACTTAATGCGGTATTCGATACACGAAAAATAGACCACTTACGAAACGACCTTGGGGTAAAACGCAAGGCATAGTCTTCTATGGATTCGTTGGCAACCCAAGTATTGTAGTCACGTCGAATCTTAACTATTTTTTGTGTTGCATTGCCTGCAGGCAAGCTCAGATGATCGGTTGTCAACTCAACGTTCCATTGCATTTTTTAAAGAATGAGGAGTATAGCAAGCAATAACTATACCGCTAAGATTTACCAATCAATTAACCAAGTGCGCTAAACATTAGTCACATTAATTAACCAACAATAAACTACCTGTGAAAACCATCACCAATGCTAAGCCTATATCAACCCAACGTCTGATTTGATGTTGCTGCAAACCTGCAACATAACCGATGCCTTGTAAGATGAGTGTTGCTATTAGCATGCCTAGCAAAGCACTGCTATTCTGCGTGCTGTTTAACTCTACGCCGTGCGCTAATCCATGAAACAAAGCAAAACTCGCAATAATGACTACTCTTACTTGTGGAGATAAACGTAAATTCATGGCAAGCAATACACCCATTGCGATTACGCTAGAGGCAATCACTGTTTCCATCCCAACCAAACGTAAGCCTAAAAAGCCAACTCCTGCGCCGATTGCCATAAAGCTAACAAAGGTAAGCGGCAATTGCCAACGCAGATTACCCACTAATTTGGCTGACCAAACACCCACCGCTAACATCATTAATAAATGATCCCAGCCCATAAACGGATGCATAAATCCAGCATAAGCACTGGATAGCCCATGCCCAGGATGTGCTAATGCAAGTGTTGAAAATAGCGATAATAAAACACCACCAATGAGTTGTTTTTTCATGTCGGCTCCTTAAAGCATTAAACCTTGTTTTTCGATAAATTTTACGATTTCTTCCAAGCCTTTATTCACTTTTAAGTTACTAAAAATAAATGGGCGCTCACCGCGCATGCGTTTAGCGTCGGTATCCATCACCTCCAAAGAAGCGCCAACCATCGGTGCTAAATCAATTTTATTAATCACCAGTAAATCTGATTTGGTAATGCCAGGACCGCCTTTGCGCGGAATTTTCTCACCAGCAGAAACATCAATCACGTAGATGGTTAAATCTGACAGTTCTGGGCTGAAGGTGGCAGCCAAGTTATCACCACCACTTTCAATAAAGATAATATCCAATGGCTCAAAACGCGCACTTAATTGTGCAACCGCCTCCAAATTCATCGAAGCATCTTCACGAATCGCGGTGTGCGGGCAACCACCTGTTTCTACACCAATGATGCGATCAGGTGTCAACGCTTCATTCTTAGTTAAAAATTGTGCGTCTTCTTTAGTGTAAATATCATTGGTCACCACGGCTAGGTTATAGGTTTGTCGCAAGCGTTTACAAAGCGCCAACGTCAATGCTGTTTTACCAGAACCAACTGGCCCGCCGATGCCAACCCGCAAAGGCTCTTTATGCGTAGCAGCATCTGCTGCAGTTTTCTTCAATACGGCTGTTGTCATTGTCATCTCATTTATTCAATTAATTTAAGAACGAAAAAGGCGACTATATTGCATTTCATGCTGGCAACCAGCAATCGTCAACAAAGGATTAAAGTTGCTAATTTCATCGTCTTTTATCTCCATTGCTTGCGCTACTATGCTCGCCAAATCTTGGCCCAACGTTGATAAAATCTTCTGCCCTGCGACCTGCCCTAATGGCACCGCTTTCATGGCAGCGCTAATTTGATTTTCTAGCCACCCCCATGCGTAACCATGCAAGACTTCTCGCACTGGAATTTGCCACACTTGCGCAACACCAGCATAGATTGTGCTAAATGCTGGCTGGTTAAATTGATTCACCTGCGCCAAAAAATCAGCTGGTAACTCATTTAAATCATTGAGCAAGCGGCATAGTGAATAACCCATTTGCCGCGTTTCAGCTAGCGTTTCTGAAGTATCACGCCCCGCTTGATAAAAAGCATCCCATTCGTGTAGCGCTTGCTTATCATTATTCGACCATGCTTGATAAAGTCGATACAAAATAGGCAACTCAAAGTTTGCTTGAACAATCTGTAAGCCATCGCCAATCCAAGTTTTGGCTGTCGCCTCATCTTTTACATCACCACACTCAATGCCCCACTCTAAGCCTTGAGAATAACTGTAAGCGCCTACTGGCAACATGGGACTAGTGAGCTGCAAAAGCCGACTTAATGCAAACTGACTATCCATGTTGCGACCGTTTCGTTGGACGTAAATTAACGATGTTATCATCATCGCTGCCATGGCGATGACCGCCACCATACGCGCCAGCTTCTGGCTCAAATGGCGCATTTCTTTCGGTGATTTTCATGCCCAAACCAACCAACATTTCTTTAAGCACATGATCTTGCTCTAGGCGCAACCAACCGTCACCCACCTGTAAAGGTACATGACGATTACCCAAATGATAAGCCGCGCACATCAAGGCTTGTGGCGTCTCAGCCACCACATCATAAACAGGCTCTTGCGCCGCAATGATTTGTAGCACTAAACCATCTGTTGATCGCAATAAATCACCACCGCGTAAAATAACACCACGATCTAAAAACAAGCCAGCCTCTTTGCCTGCTTGCGTGGTGACTCTTAAACGACTTTTTTGTCTTAATAAAAATGGCAGTTCAATATAATCATCGATTGTATTGGCGATACTGATGCGTTGGGTGATGGTTAACATAAATAATTAGAATAAAAAGTAACGTTGCGCCATTGGCAACTCAGTCGCAGGTTCACAAATCAAATCCATACCATCGGCCAGCACGCGATAGGTCTCAGGATCGACTTCAATATTAGGCATCCAACTGTTATGTACCATGTCTTTTTTCTTCACATCTCGCGTGCCTTTTACGGCTATCAATGGCTTTTGTAAACCTAATGCGGTTACCGCTGGATTATTCAATGCTGCTTGTGAGACAAAAGTGACTGATGTTTTTAATGCGCCGCCATAAGCACCGAACATATTGCGATAATGCACTGGTTGTGGGGTTGGAATAGAAGCATTAGGATCACCCATCGCCGCTGCGGCAATCATGCCACCTTTTATGATGGTGGATGGTTTCACCCCAAAGAACGCAGGTCGCCAAACCACTAAGTCTGCCAACTTACCGACTTCTATAGAGCCAACCACATGTGAAATACCATGTGTTAATGCAGGATTAATCGTGTATTTAGCAATGTAGCGTTTCACTCTAAAGTTATCGTTTCGCTCCGTATCTTCTGCCAATGACCCGCGTTGCACCTTCATTTTGTGCGCCGTTTGCCATGTACGAATAACCACTTCACCGACGCGCCCCATGGCTTGTGAGTCTGACGACATCATGGAAAAAGCGCCTAAATCATGCAAAATATCTTCTGCCGCAATGGTTTCACGACGAATACGACTCTCAGCAAACGCAATATCTTCTGCAATCGCAGGATCTAAATGATGACAGACCATCAACATATCTAAATGCTCATCAATGGTGTTGACGGTGAAGGGTCGTGTTGGATTGGTTGAAGATGGCAACACATTTGGATGGCCAGCGGCTTTAATAATATCGGGCGCATGACCACCGCCTGCACCTTCGGTATGGAAGGTATGAATAGTACGATTTTTAAATGCACCTAGTGTGGTCTCGACAAAGCCAGACTCGTTTAACGTGTCGCTATGAATCGCCACCTGCACATCCATCTCTTCTGCCACGTTTAAACAATTATCAATGGCAGCTGGTGTTGTACCCCAATCCTCATGCAGCTTTAAACCAATGACACCCGCTTCTACTTGTTCACGTAAAGGCTCTGGCAAGCTCACATTCCCTTTTCCAAGAAAACCTAAGTTCATCGGAAAAGCATCGGCTGATTGCAACATTTTATGAATATGCCAAGGGCCTGGTGTACAAGTTGTAGCAAAAGTACCTGTGGCAGGGCCAGTGCCACCGCCTAGCATTGTCGTCACACCCGACATTAACGCTTCTTCAATTTGTTGCGGGCAAATAAAATGAATATGGCTATCAATACCACCAGCTGTGATGATCATACCTTCGCCTGCAATCACTTCTGTCCCGCCACCAACCGCAATATCCACATTGGGTTGAATATCTGGATTACCTGCTTTACCAATGGCTGAAATATAGCCTGCTTTAATGCCAATATCGGCCTTGATGATGCCCCAATGATCTACAATCAATGCATTGGTAATCACGGTATCTACCACTTCAGCTGAGACGCGCTGGCTTTGCCCCATACCGTCACGAATCACTTTACCGCCACCAAATTTTACTTCTTCACCATAGGTAGTAAGGTCTTTTTCAACCTCTATCCATAATTCAGTATCGGCCAATCTAACGCGGTCGCCTACGGTTGGACCAAACATTTCGGCATAAGCCTGCTTATCAATTTTTAAGGCGTCTATTTTTATAGCATCCTTTTTTACGCTCATTTAAAGGCTCCCCATCACTTTTGCGGCAAAGCCATACACTTTTCGATCACCGGCTAAAGCGACTAATTGCACGGTACGCGTTTGCCCAGGCTCAAAACGCACCGCTGTGCCAGAAGCAATATTCAGCCTAAATCCATAGGCTGTTTGTCTATCAAACATCAGTGCATCATTCACTTCAAAAAAATGATAATGCGAACCAATTTGTATCGGTCTATCACCCTTATTCGACACGTTCAACGTCACTGTTTCACGCCCCTCGTTCAGCGTAATGTCACCCGCATCAATTTTCATTTCACCTGGAATCATTGTAATAGCCTCTATGGAATCGGATGATGGACGGTTACTAATTTTGTCCCATCAGGAAACGTCGCTTCTATTTGAATATCTGGAATCATCTCGGCAATGCCATCCATGACATCATCACGCGTCAGCAAGGTTGCGCCATAACTCATCAGCTCTGCCACTGTTCTACCGTCGCGCGCGCCTTCCATAATGGCGGCAGAAATATAGGCAATGGCCTCAGGATAATTGAGTTTTAAACCACGTGCTTTACGCCGTTCGGCGAGCAGACCAGCGGTAAAAATGAGCAGTTTATCTTTTTCTCTTGGCGTTAATTCCATCTTATTGACTCTTCACTTTTTTGTTCAAAACCATTTATTGCAAACTATGTATTACAAATCATGTATTCCAAATTCTAGGTCTAACGGCTTCACGTTCGGCGTACCATGGCCGCAACAGTTGCCACAGCATTTCAAAATAAACTTTTGCACTTTGTGAAGACTGACCAACGTAGCGCGCCGCCAATATTTCTGGCAATGCTGTGACGCCATATCGAGCAGTTTTATCTAAATCAAATACTGGCTTGATGGCCTTGCAAGCATCAAGCACCTCAGCAGGAACACTTCCTGCGGCAATAACAAAGCTAGCCGTCACTGCATTGCCATTCAATCCAATCATTGATTTAACTGCTCTTTGCGTTGGCTTTAAAAATGTGCGCTCATTCCAGATTAATTTTCCTGCTCGACGAATCATTACCATTTGCTGCATCAAACCAGTTAGCCATTGTTCCTGCTGTGCTTGCCTACCTAAACACACGATTTCCCAAGCAGCATATTTGGCAGTTGGTGCTAAATTAACTGTAGATGACAATTTAACTTTAGCACCATCAAACAAAATATTCTCTTGTGGCAACCATTCAAAACACGCGTTATCTTGTAAATCAAACTGCAAATGTTGTTGTGCCAACGGACCATTCGCTTTATACCATTTACCTGCACCAGGCGTTGTTAACAGCACTTTTGTGTTTTTAGCTAAAGTAACATTGAGCGTTAATTCATCGCCACCTGCTACGCCACCGGGTGGATGAATGATCACGCCATGACAAACAGCTTCACCTTCAGGATGCAATGTTTTTTGTAAAAAAAGCGGCCCAACATGGAGCTTTTTGGCTAAATAACTACGGCCTTTAGATACATTAAAATCTAAATCTAAACGTGCTTCCCAGCGCTTAACAGGCATCTGATTAAGGGGATAATTAAGCGCTGGTTCGCCCGTTTCTATAAAACCATCATCCATGGATTAGCCATGCCATCTGCATTTCATTAAACGGATAAATAACCTTTAATTTTTTGGGCATCCACATTTTCACGCAAATCTTCATGAATAAACTTACCTTTATCAATCACAATAATACGATCCGCAACTTCCATAGTAAAACTTAACACTTGCTCAGAAACGATAATCGTAATTTCACGCATCTTGCGAATCTCATTTAATACTTTTGCAATATCTTTAATAATTGAAGGTTGAATCCCTTCCGTCGGCTCATCCAATAACAACACTTTAGGATTGGTCACCAGTGCGCGAGCAATCGCTAGTTGCTGTTGTTGACCACCTGACAGGTTACCGCCTTTGCGTTTACGCATATCAAATAATACAGGAAATAGCGCATAAATATCTTCAGGAATCTCGCCTGATTCAGATTTGCTTAAACCAGTTTCAATGTTTTCTTGTACCGTCATCGCTGGAAAAATCATGCGGCCTTGTGGCACATAAGCCAAACCTTTATTGACGCGCATATAACTCTCATCACCTTGCACGCTTACCCCATCAATCGTTGCTTTTGTGGCTTTACTAGGCAAAATCCCCATCAGTGATTTAAAAAGCGTCGTTTTACCCATACCGTTACGACCCATGATGGCTAAGGTTTCATTCTTTTCCGCTTTAAAATTAAGGCCATGAATCACTTCACTTTGACCATAACTGACCTGTAGATTTTCAATTTCAATCATGTTTAATCTCCTGACTACTTTCGTTAATGGCCTAAATAAACTTCAATGACTTTTTCGTCTGCCTGTACTTTTTCCATCGAGCCTTCAGCCAAAATCTTGCCTTGATGTAAAACAGTGACTTTATCTGCAATTTTTTTAACAAACTCCATATCATGCTCAATCACCAACACAGAGCGATTGGCTGAAATTTTGCGCAATAAATCCGCCGTATCATCACGCTCTTTAGCACTCATGCCAGCCACTGGCTCATCTAACATCAATAGTTTGGGATCTTGCATTAACAGCATGCCGATTTCTAACCACTGCTTTTGTCCATGACTTAGTAGCGCCGCTTCCATCCCTAAAAAATCTGTCAGCATAATTTCTGCCGCAATTTTTTTCACTTGGGCGTCGACTTCTTCAGTGCGCTTAAACGTTAAACTTTTGAATACATTTCTACCTCTTGGATAAGAAATTTCTAAGTTTTGATCAACTGTTAAATTTTCATAAATTGAAGGTGTTTGGAATTTACGACCCACGCCAGCGCGCACAATTTCATGCTCTGCCATATCGGTTAGTTCTTTATCCATAAACTTGATGGTGCCAGAAGTAGATTTTGTTTTACCGCAAATCAAATCCAACACGGTAGTTTTACCAGCGCCATTTGGCCCAATCACCACTCGCAATTCATTTTGATCGATATACATATTTAAGGCATCAACCGCTTTAAAACCGTCGAATGAAACCGTTAAATCCTCAATCGCCAATACAAAACCATTAGTCATACTCACTAGACTGCTCATGCTTTCACTCCTTTAATTTCAGTGGCCTTCGCATCTGCATCAGTATCTGAGCCTATGAATTTAGTTAGCAATGTAAACTTATGTTTATATTTGTTATAAATACCTGCTAAACCATCAGGAAAAAACATCACTACCGCAATAAATAAACCACCCATCAAGAACAACCAAAGTTCAGGATAAGTCTCTGAGAAAAACGTCTTGCCATAATTGACTAGCAATGTGCCGTAAATTGCACCAATCAATGAGGCGCGTCCGCCAACCGCACAGAAAATCACCATTTCAATCGATGGCACAATACCGATAAATGAGGCTGACATAAAACCAACCTGCAAGGTAAACATGGCGCCACCTATGGCAGAAATCATGGCAGCCAAGCAGAACACAAAGATTTTATAGTTTGAAACATCGTAACCTGAGAATCGCACACGCTCTTCTTTATCGCGCATCGCCAACAAAATCATGCCGAATTTACTGGTGAGAATATAGCGAGATAAGAAGATGACACCAAACAGCAATACAGCATTTAAATAGTAAAGAATATATTTAGCGCTATCTGTGCGGGTGTCCCAGCCTAATACTGTCTTTAAATCGGTAATGCCATTCACACCGCCGGTGTAACCTTGTTGACCAACAATTAGAATAGTGAGAATCAATGCAATCGCTTGCGTAATAATCGCAAAATACACCCCGCCAACGCGGCGCTTAAACATGGCGTAGCCAATGATATAAGCAAATAAAGCTGGCACTGTTAAAACAGCGATTATCGTGAGCGTCAGACTTTCAAATGGCATCCAGAAAAGTGGAATTTCTGTTAACTGATTCCAATCCATAAAATCTGGAATACCCGGCGTGGTTTGAATCGCCGTTGCCACAGGGTCAGATGCTTCCAACTTCATAAACATCGCCATGGCATAGCCACCCAGTCCGAAGAAGATACCTTGACCTAAGCTTAAAATACCGCCGTTACCCCATAATAAAACCAAACTCACTGCTACAAAAGCATAGGTTAGGTATTTGCCTGCCAAATTGAGGCGGAATACATCCAAGCCTAACGGCAGCACGATTAAGATAAGCGCCGCTAACAGGACTAAACCTAGCGTCCCTTCTTTCCCGCCTAACAATCTGTTTGCTATTGTATTCATAGAAACTCTCCTTAAAATTACTCAACTATTATTTAAATCTTAAAATCGTTTTTACATCATTATTTACGTAGCTTTGAAGCAAACAGACCTTCAGGTTTCACCATTAATACTGCAACAATAAACATGAGCGTGGCCATCTTACCCATAGAACTACTTAAGAAGAATTGCAAGATTGATTGCGCTTGGGCAATACCAAAAGCCGAAGCAATCGTACCGAGTAAACTCGCAGCACCACCAAATACCACCACCATAAAGCTATCAACAATATAGAGCGAACCACTGGTTGGTCCCGTTGAAGCAATTGTCGTAAACGCAGCGCCCGCAATACCTGCAATACCGCAACCCAAGGCATACGTCATGCGATCAACTTTTTTAGTATTAATACCAACTGCACCTGCCATCGTACGGTTTTGCACAGTCGCGCGCATATTTAGACCCCAACGTGAACGGAATAAAATGAGATAAACACTGCCAGTAACAACAGCTGCAAGCGCCATTACAAAGAGACCATTTAGCGGAATATCAATCGTATCGGTCGGTGCAAAAGAACCTAACAACCATTCTGGCAAGTGAGCACTAACTTCCTTGGCACCAAAGCTAGAACGGAAGATTTGTTGCATCACTAAACTTAAACCCCAAGTTGCAAGCAAGGTATCTAATGGCCGTTTATACAAGTGCCGAATCATAATAAATTCGATAAAGTAGCCGACGGCAAAGGCGATTAGGAAGGATAAAATAATCGCAAAGATGAAGTAGTAACTAACTGCGCCATAAGCCTCAGCAATCTGTGACAGCATGACTGTGGTGTAAGCACCAATGGTCATAAACTCACCATGTGCCATGTTAATTACGCCCATTTGACCAAAAATAATGGCTAGGCCTAATGCCATCAACAACAACACACTGAACATGCTGAGCCCGGAAAAACTTTGCATGACAAAAATGCTGGTCATCTCTGCGGCGGTGTAGTCGAACATACTGATCCCCTTTTAAACATTATTACGAATATGAACTCTGTACTTTTTAAAAACATCTTTTCTAAAACCACTTTGTGATGTCGTTAAGTAATCTTAGAAAAGCAAACTAAATGAAAGATAGAAATTGCATTTAGTTTGCAGATTGATGCAGCGTTAACAATTAGCGCTGCATCAGACTAACAACCTATTGATAACCTTTTGGGAATGGATCAGGTTTGATGTAACCAGAGGTGTAAACCACTTCTGCTTGACCATCTTTTTTCCATTTACCAACACGCAACTTAGTCGTTAAGTGATGGTTTTTCTCAACAGTTACTGGGCCTTCTGGTGCATCTTTAAAGACATAACCCGGCAATGCTGCTTGCACTTTATCAACATCGAAACTACCTGCACGCTCTACCGCTGCTTTGTACAACCAAGGACCTAAATAAGCTGCTTGCGTTACATCACCAATCACAGCATCTTTACCGTATTTCTTTTTAAATGCTGCAACGAATTTCACGTTTTCAGGATTTGTTTGTGATTGGAAATATTTCATTGCTGAGTAGAAACCTTCTAAGTTTTCACCACCAATACCAAGCACTTCATCTTCTGTTACTGAAATGGTTAACAT
>Ga0209231_1000176_pt1 | contig 44649 bp, 55 predicted proteins | sample Deesub45470m_DNA_FD_188086 | JGI IMG/M metagenome (GOLD analysis project Ga0209231, IMG submission 188086) | Deep subsurface microbial communities from North Pacific Ocean - 450_OLKR46/470m Metagenome (SPAdes) (version 2) | ecosystem: Environmental > Terrestrial > Deep subsurface > Unclassified ... | reverse complement strand
AGGGCACACATCACCATGATCTGGCGGCGGTGGTGGAGTTCATCCACACCGCGACCCTGTTGCACGACGATGTGGTGGACGAATCCGAACTGCGCCGTGGCCGCGAGACCGCCAATGCGCTGTTCGGCAACGCGGCCAGCGTGCTGGTGGGCGACTTCCTTTATTCGCGTGCGTTCCAGATGATGGTGGAAACGGGCGAGATGCGCGTGATGGAAGTGTTGGCCGACGCGACCAACGTGATCGCCGAGGGTGAGGTGCTGCAACTGCTCAACTGCCACGATGCCGATGTGGATGTGGCCAACTACATGCGCGTCATCCATTGCAAGACGGCCAAACTGTTCGAGGCGGCGATGCGTCTGGGCGCCATCCTCGGCAAGGCATCGGCAGCGGAAGAAGCTGCCGCCGCGAAATACGGTATGCACTTGGGTACGGCCTTCCAGTTGATCGACGACGTGCTGGACTACTCCGCCGATGAGGCGCAGACCGGCAAACATCTGGGCGACGATCTGGCCGAAGGCAAACCGACGCTGCCGCTGATCCACGCCATGCAACACGGCACCCCCGAGCAGGCTGCCGTGGTGCGTGCCGCCATCGAAGAGGGCGACGTGGCGCGTCTGCCGGAAGTGCAGGCCATCATCCAGGCGACCGGCGCTTTGGAGTTCACGCGGCAACAGGCGTTGCAGGAAGCCGAGGCGGGATGTGCCGCGATTTCTGCTTTGGCGGATACTCAATTCAAACGCGCTCTGTTAGAATTGGCGCGCTTCGCGGCAACGCGACAGTTTTAGCAGCAAGGTAGTTCAGCATCACTTCGGAGCGTGGCTCAGCCTGGTAGAGCACTGCGTTCGGGACGCAGGGGTCGGAGGTTCGAATCCTCTCGCTCCGACCAATTCAAGTTGGTCGGTCTTTCTTCAAAACCTATCATCCCCCCAAGCAAGACAACGATCCACGCACGACAAACTATGTCCGTGCGGGTCTTGTCGCAAACGCTACAAGCCCCCCCTCCCGTCTTGTTCCATACAGCAGGGTAGAGCGCATCTGCAAAATATCTCCCATATAAAACAGTGAATTAACATTTTGGCGCGGGCTGGCACACAGCTTGCACTTGATAGGTCGTAAGTAACCAATCAAGGAGCCAGACAATGATCACCCTCACCCCAACCGCCGTCACTGCTGTGGAACGGTTCATCAAAGGCGCAGCCGAGCCAGTCGCCGGATTGCGCATCGCCATCTCCGGCGGCGGCTGTTCCGGATTCCAGTACGGCATGTCGCTGGAAGAAGCCAAGAGCGAAGACGATGTCGTCGTTGCGATCGGCGGCGTCACTCTGCTGGTCGATCCGCTGTCCGCTCCCTTGCTGGAAGGTGTGACGGTGGACTACGTGGAAAGCCTGACCGGCAGCGGTTTCAAATTCGAAAATCCGAACGCCAGCGCCAGCTGCGCGTGCGGCTCTTCATTCTCAGCATAAGGGGACAGCCATGTGGGACTACTCTGAAAAAGTCAAAGAACACTTCTTTCAACCGCGCAACGCCGGTGTGCTGGAAGACGCCAACGGTGTGGGCGATGTCGGCTCGATCTCCTGCGGTGACGCGCTGCGTCTGATGCTCAAGGTGGAGCCGGAGACCGACATCATCCTCGATGCGCATTTCCAGACCTTCGGTTGCGGCTCGGCCATCGCTTCTTCTTCCGCGTTGACCGAGATGGTCAAGGGCAAGACGCTGGACGAGGCGCTCAAGGTGAGCAACCAGGACATCGCCGACTACCTCGACGGTCTGCCGCCGGAAAAGATGCACTGTTCGGTGATGGGACGCGAAGCACTGCAAGCCGCTATCGCCAACTATCGCGGTGAAGTGTGGAGTGACGATCACGAAGAAGGTGCGCTGATCTGCAAATGCTTTGCCATCGACGCCGTGATGATCGAAGACACCATACGCGCCAATGAACTATGCAGCGTGGAGGACGTGACCAACTACACCAAAGCGGGCGGCGGTTGCTCCTCATGCCACGAAGGCATCGAGGAGATCCTGGTGAAGGTGATGGCCGAGCGCGGCGAAAGCTTCAAGCCCGGCACACCCGCCAAGGAAGAGGCCAAGCCTGTCGGCATGACCAATCTACAACGCATCAAGAAGATCGAAGCGGTGCTGGAATCTGTTCGCCCGCAACTGAAGCGCGACGGTGGCGACATCGAGTTGCTGGATGTGGACGGCAAGACCATCTACGTCAGCATGACCGGTGCCTGTGCAGGTTGCCAGATGGAAGCGCTGACGCTGCAAGGTATCCAACAGAAGCTGATGGAAGAACTGAAAGAGTTCATCAAGATCGTGCCGACCAAGGCTGGGGCATTGAGCCGCGCCTCATGTAACCCCTAAGGAGATGAACATGGAAGGCATCTATTTCGACAACAACGCCACCACCCGTGTGGATGAGCAGGTGGTTGAGGCCATGCTGCCTTACTTTACCGAGCAGTTCGGCAATCCGTCGTCGATGCACAGCTTCGGCAACAAAGTCGGTCTGGCGATAAAGAAGGCACGCATGCAAGTGCAAGAGCTGCTCGGTGCAGAACATGACTCCGAGATCATCTTCACTTCCTGCGGTACCGAGTCGGATTCCACTGCCATCCTGTCGGCATTGAAAGCGCAACCGGAACGCAAGGAGATCATCACCACCACGGTCGAACATCCTGCCGTGCTCACGTTGTGCACTTGGCTGGAGAAGGACGGCTACAAGGTGCATTACCTGCCCGTGGATGAAAAGGGTCGTCTGAATCTGGCAGAGTACAAGAAGCTGCTCAGTGACCAGACTGCTGTCGTGTCGGTGATGTGGGCGAACAACGAGACCGGCACTTTCTTCCCCGTGGTCGAGATGGCCGAGCTGGCGAATGCGGCCGGTGCGATGTTCCACACCGACGCGGTGCAAGCCGTCGGTAAAGTACCGCTGAACCTGAAAGACACCAAGATCGACATGCTGTCCGTGTCCGGTCACAAATTGCATGCACCTAAAGGCATCGGCGTGCTGTATCTGAAGCGCGGTGTGCGTTTCCGTCCGCTGTTGCGCGGCGGTCATCAGGAGCGCGGCCGTCGTGCCGGTACCGAGAACACCACCTCCATCGTCGGCCTGGGCAAGGCTGCCGAGATGGCGATGGAAGCGATGCATCACGAGAACACCGAGGTGAAGCGCCTGCGCGACAAACTGGAAGCGGGCATCCTCGCCAAAGTGCCGCGTTCCTTCGTCACCGGCAACCCGGACAATCGTCTGCCCAACACATGCAACATCGCGTTCGAGTTCATCGAGGGTGAAGCCATCCTGTTGCTGCTCAACAAGTTCGGCATCGCGGCCAGTTCCGGTTCCGCCTGTACCTCCGGTTCGCTGGAACCATCACACGTGATGCGCGCGATGGGCATCCCCTACACCGCCGCACACGGCACGGTGCGCTTCTCGTTGTCGCGTTATAGCACCGAAGCCGAAGTGGATCGCGTCATCGCCGTGGTGCCCGAGATCATCGCGCAACTGCGCAAGCTGTCGCCATACTGGGAAGGTGACGGCCCCAAAGAGGAGGCGTTCGCGCCTACTTACGCATGAAGACCCTGAGCAAAGCCATCAAGCAGACACACGAGACGACGCAGGTCGGCGTCGCGCTGTTCACCATGTGGATGAGCTGCGCCATTCTTCTGATCGTGGATTGAGAGGCTGACCATGTCCCGCTTCATCACCATCGATGACACCACCCTGCGCGACGGCGAACAGACCGCCGGGGTGGCGTTCACGCTGGAAGAGAAGCTGAACATCGCGCGCCGGCTCGATGCGCTGGGTGTGCCGGAACTGGAAGTCGGCATCCCGTCCATGGGCGAGGTGGAGCGCGACGCGATCAATGCAGTGGCAGCACTCGGGCTGAATGCAAAGCTGATCGCCTGGTGCCGCATGCACAAGGAAGACATACTCGCCGCGGAACAGGTCGATGTGCACATGCTAGACCTGTCCATTCCGGTGTCGGACATCCATCTGCAAAAGAAACTCAAACGCGACCGTGCATGGGTGCTGGAGACCATCATGGATCTGGTGTCGTTCGCGCGCGAGCAGGGTTGCGGCATCATCGTCGGCTGCGAGGATGCCTCGCGCGCCGATCCCGAATTCCTGTTGAAAGTGGCGGAGATAGCGCAGGGTGCCGGTGCCCAGCGCATCCGCTTCGCCGACACGCTGGGCGTGATGGAGCCGTTCGGCGTGCACAAGGTGATCTCAGCGTTGCGAGCCGCATGCGACATCGAGATCGAGATGCATGCGCACGACGATTTGGGCCTAGCCACCGCCAATAGTCTCGCCGCCGCGCTGGCCGGTGCGACACACATCAACACCACGGTGAACGGATTGGGCGAACGCGCGGGAAATGCGCCGCTGGAAGAAGTGGCGCTCGGTCTGAAGAAACTGTACGGGATGGACACTGGCATCGACCTGACACATTTCACCGAGCTGTCGCAACTGGTCGCCGTTGCCTCCGGCCGCCCCGTGCCCTGGCAGAAGAGCGTGGTGGGCGAGGGCGTGTTCACGCATGAAGCGGGCATCCACGTCGACGGTTTGCTCAAAGATCCTGACACCTATCAAGGCTATGACCCGGTCGAAGTCGGTCGGTCACACAAGCTGGTGCTCGGCAAGCATTCCGGGGCGCACGGCATCATCGCCGCCTACGCCAGCATGGGATTGAATCTGAGTCAGGCCGAGGCGCGTGCGCTGCTGCCGGATATCCGCAGCTTCGCCGAGCGTGCCAAACGCTCGCCTGCCGATCAGGAGCTGTTGTTCATCTACCAGAAGTTCATCGGTCAGCATCACGGCGGGCGCAGCGAGCCCGGCGTGATGGCGCACTAGGAGAGCGGCATGGAAGATGTGATGACTGCGCGTGTCGAGATTGAAAAGGCGGAGCAACCATCGCTGTTGCAGTTGCTGCGCGAGGATGTGCGCTGCGTGTTCCAGCGCGATCCGGCCGCGCGTTCGCGCTTCGAAGTGCTGACCACCTATCCCGGCGTGCATGCCATTCTGATGCAACGCATCGCACACAAACTGTGGACCATGAAGCTGCGCTATCTGGCGCGATTGCTGGGTTGGTTCGCGCGCCTGCTCACCAATATCGATATCCATCCCGGTGCCACCATCGGCCGTCGATTCTTCATCGATCATGGCGCAGGCGTGGTGATCGGCGAGACGGCAGAGATCGGCAATGACGTGACGCTGTATCACGGCGTGACCCTGGGCGGCACGACCTGGAACAAGGGCAAGCGCCATCCGACCTTGGCCGACGGCGTAGTGATCGGTGCGGGCGCAAAGGTGCTGGGTGCGATCACGTTGGGAGAGAATGTGCGCGTAGGAGCCAACTCGGTGGTGGTGAAAGATGTGCCGGCACATCGCACCGTGGTCGGCATCCCTGGCCGTATCGTATTGCGTACCGAAGAGGCGGACTCGAACAACATCTACGGTATCAACCTAGATCATCACCTGATCCCCGACCCGGTCGGCCGCGCCATCGCCTGCCTGATGGAACGCATCGAAGTGCTGGAAGGGCAGTTGCGCAAGCAAGGTGAGCCGGTGGACGGGCAATGCCACACCTGCGAAGCGGATGATTTATGCGGCACGGAAGTGGCGCGCCAATTGAGAAAAGAATGAGCATGAAAACATTACGCCGTCATTCCGGCGCAGGCCGGAATCCAGCAAGGACAAACAATCCGCGTAGCCGACAAAACCAAGGTTTTGTACTGCTTTGCAGTGCTTATTTCTTCAACTGGATTCCGGCCTGCGCCGGAATGACGAGGGTGGAGTGAATCATGGATCTTCTGGATTTCGATCAGACCGAGTTGTATTTCGACGAGCCGCTGGCGCAGGATGTGTCACGCCTGTTGATTGATGCGGCAGATGCATACGGCACCGAAGAAGCTGAATCATTGTTGCTGCGTGCAAATCTGATGGCACCGCAACACCTGATGGTGCTGGTAGCTTTGTATCGATTCTATTTCTATCAGCATCGCTTGGACGATGCCTTGCTGGTGGCCGAGAGCGCAATGGCCGTGGTCGGACGCAGGCTGGATTTCCCGGACACATGGGTCTATCTGCGCGAAGAGAACATCGGTGCCGGTGTGATGCGTTCGATGGGGTTGGTGCGCTTCTATCTGATGGTGCTTAAGGCGGCGGGCTATATCAATCTGCGTCTGGGTAATCGCGAGACAGGCCGGGCGATGCTGGAGAAGTTGGTGCAACTGGATAGCCACGACCGCATCGGCGGCAAGGCGCTGCTGGAAGTGGTGAGTGAAGTAGAACATGAAGAAAGGAATACGTGATGACTGATGATCTGACACTGGAAGAAGCAATGGAGGATCTGGTATCCGCCGAGGATTTCCTGAACTACTTCGAAATCGATTTCGACCCCTCGGTGGTGCATGTGAACCGTCTGCACATCCTGCAGCGCTATCACAACTACCTGAGCAAGGAAGTCTTGCCGGAAGACGAGGCCGCACAGCGCGAGGTTTACACGCGCCTGCTGACCAAGGCGTATCAGGATTTCGTCGAGTCCGATGCGCTCACCGAGAAGGTGTTCAAGGTTTTTCACATGCACGAACCGCAGACGAAGTTCGTACCGCTCACCTCCATCACGGTGAACAAGGCGGGAGCAAAATGATTCCTTTGCCGCGTCATTCCCGCGTGCGCGGGAATGACGACAGGAGTGAGCATGCTGCCTAAATTTGAATTCGGCGACGAAGTCCGCATCGTGCGCAATGTGCGCAACGACGGCACATACCCCGGCGTGGATATCGGCACGCTGCTGATCCGTCGCGGCTCGACCGGCTTCGTGATGAACGTCGGCACTTTTTTGCAGGACCAGTTGATCTACACCGTCAACTTCCTTGAGCAGGACAAGATCGTCGGCTTCCGCGAAGAAGAACTGATCGGCATCGATGAACCCTGGGTGCCCAGCAAATACGAGAGCCGAGAAAAAGTACGCAGCAAGATCACGCTGGTCGTGGGCGGTGAAGTGCGTGCCACGCCGGGCATGGAAGGCGAAGTGCTGAAAGTGCTGCGCGACGAAGACGGCGGCGTGCAATATCAAGTCATCTTTCATGACCATATTCTGCAGGTGCCGGAATCGACAATCGAGGCGGTGCATGTGTACGACGACAGCAAGGAGGCGAACCATGCCTGAAGTGATCGAGAGCGGCGTCGCCTACCTTGCGCTGAAAGCCGCGCAGAAACTCTACGGAAAAGCGCCTGCCGCACTGGAAGCTGACGAGTCCGAGCGCGTGCAGAACATGGCGCTGAAGCAGTTCGAGCTTGAAGCGCAGATACTCGCCGCACCCGAAGCGCGTGATGCGATGGTGCCGCCCGCGACATTGAGATCTGCCTTGCAGGAGATACGTGGCCGTTACGAGAACGAGGACGACTTCGCGGACGACCTTTCAAGCAATGGACTGAGTGAGTCCGAGTTCGCCGATGCACTGGAGCGCGAACTCAGGGTGGAAGCCATTCTGGAAAAAGTCGGAACGCAGGCTGAGCACGTCACCGCAACCGATGTGGAGTTGTACTACCAATACCACCCGGACCAGTTCCGTCGTCAGGAGAAGCGCCTGGCGCGCCACATCCTGGTCACGATCAACGAGACCATCCCGGAGAACACGCGCGACGCGGCACTCAAGCGCATCAGCGAAGTCGCCAAGCGTTTGCAGAAGGAGCCGGGCCGATTCGAGGAACAGGCACTCAAGCATTCCGAATGCCCGACCGCACTGGAAGGCGGCAAGCTGGGCGATCTGCCGCGCGGCAAACTGTTCCCCGAGTTGGAACAGGCACTGTTTGCGCTGAATGCGGGTGAGGTCAGTGATGTGGTGGAAACAGAGCTCGGCTTCCACGTGCTGCGTTGCGATACGGTCACACCCGCCAGCGTGCTGGATTTCGCCCAAGCCAAGTCATCCATCCGAAAAGTGCTGGAGAAGAAGCGCAAGCGCGCCGTGCAACAGCAGTGGATGAAGGTTTTGTTGGGGAAGTAAAGAGGAGTTGTTTCCGCAGGATCAACCTGTTCCCAAGAAAGGGATGGTGGCTGGCTACGCGGCAAGCGGCAGCATCTGATCGAGTTGATCCTGAATCGAGGCACTTGCCTCGCGCAACTCATATTCGTCCTGCAGACCCATCCAGAATTGCACGGAAGTTCCGAATACCTTGGAAAGTCGAAGGGCAGTATCTGCTGTGATGCCGCGCTTGCCCAATACGATCTCGTTGATGCGGCGCGGCGGTACGTTGATGGAATTTGCCAGCCGTGTCTGGCTGATTCCCATCGGGATCAGGAACTCTTCAAGGAGAATCTCTCCGGGGTGTATGTTGTGAAGCTTGTCCATATCGTCCTCCTTAATGGTAGTCAACGATCTCGACTGCATCGGGGCCGTTCTTGGTCCATATGAAGCAGATACGCCACTGATCGTTGATGCGAATGCTGTACTGTCCTTTACGATCATCCTTAAGGGCTTCGAGCCGATTTGCGAGGGGGATCTTCAGGTCTTTGAGTACCTGAGCTTTGTCCAGCATGAATAGTTTGCGCAAAGCCACTTGCTGAATATCGCGAGGAAGCTTGCGTGACACTTCAGCACGCCAGATTTTCTCGGTCTCCTTGGATGCAAATCCGATAATCATAGCAAAGCATAACGCAAGTCGTTATGGTCGACAAGAGACGTTGATCTGTAGCCATTTGAACGGCATAAGGAATTGATCAACTTGGGCATATGAATAAATCCTCCCACTCCGTCGTATAGCGGCGCGAGCTGCTCTCCCGGCGCATCGCCCAGCTCTGGTTCGCGCCTTCTCCCAGCAATCTGAGTGTGCCGCTGCCCATCCTGCGGTTGATGTGGTCGAGGGCGTTCATCAGCGACTTCGATCTTTCTCGTGCCGCATCGTCGTCGAACAATGTGCGCGGACGTTCGCTGGCGGGGACGATGTCGGCCAGCATCACACCGACTTTTTGATAGGCATGTTCAGGACGGTATATCTGACGCAGGCCGTGCAGCGCGGCCTTGCAGAAGGCGCGCGTGTCGTCGTCGGGTTCGTCCAGCGGCACAAGGATGCCTTGCTGGTGTTGCGCGTCCTGCGTGCGATGCGGGTTGGTGCGCACGTAGATATGCAGCGCGCTGGCGATGGAATGTTGCTGGCGCAGCTTCTCCACGGCGCGCGTGGTGTAGGCGATGGCCGCCTGCTCCAGGTCTGCCAGGCTGGACGTGAGCATGCCGAACGAACGCGAGCAGATGATCTGCTGCTTGTCGTGCGGCACGTCGTCCAACTCCAGACAGGCGACGCCGTTGAGTTCGGACACGATGCGTTCGAACACCACGCTGAAGCGGGCGCGCAATCGGCCGGGCGGCGAACGTTTCAGGTCGAGCACGCTGTGGATGCCGATCTCCTGCAACTTGGGTGCGGTGCGCCGCCCCACGCCCCACACTTCGCCGACCTCGATGCTGGCGAGCAGCGCATCCAGTTCGTCCTCGCTCATGCTGTTGAAGTCGCACACGCTGTTGAACTGCGGATTCTTTTTGGCGACATGGTTGGCGAGTTTGGCCAGCGTCTTGCTCGGCGCGATGCCCACGCACACCGGGATGCCCACGCACTGGCGGATGGTGCGGCGCATGAGCTGTCCATACTCGGCATGACTACCTGGCATGCCGCTCAAATCGAGGAAGGATTCATCTATCGAATACACCTCCTGCTGCGGGCTGAACTGCGACAGCAGTGACATCACGCGGCTGGAAAGGTCGGCATACAAGGCGTAGTTGGAAGAGAAGGCGACGATGCCGTGCCGTTTAGCGAGCGCCTTCATCTGATACCAGGGCGCAGCCATCGTCACGCCCAAGTCTTTAACCTCTTGCGAACGCGACACCACGCAACCGTCATTGTTGGAAAGCACCACCACTGGCTTACCTTCCAGCTTGGGCTGGAATACGCGTTCGCAGGAAACGTAGAAGTTGTTGCAGTCGACCAACGCGATAGCACGTTTCATGGTCACCTCTCAAAATCCAAACTTCGTTGCAATGCTGCGTTGCTCACAAAAAATCACTCCTTACATATTTCATATATGCCGCGTCGCGATTTTTTGCTCGCGCCTTGCCTTGCTTAGAATTTTGAATTTTCAGAGGCGACCAGATTTACACGCGATGCACGTTCCACTGCACCACACCCCAGATCGCGAAATCCTGATCGTCGCGGATGACGATATCCGGATAGTCCGGGTGGGCGGCGCGTAGCACTTTGCCTTGCGGGGTGTAGTGCAGTTGCTTCACGGTGAACTCACCGTCGATCACCGCCACCACCACGCAACCGTCGGTGGCGGGTAGCGCGCGGTCGATGATCAGCAGGTCGCCGTCATAGATGCCCAGCTCGCGCATCGAGTGACCGGCCACACGCATGAAGAAGGTGGATTCCTTGTGCTGGATCAGATGCTCGTCCAGGCTCAGGCGACGTTCCACATAGTCATCGGCAGGCGAAGGGAAACCGGCCGGAACGGCTTTGCGCAGCAAGGCGCGCTGCTTCTCGAACATAGTGCGATTGGGGCGCGTCAGCGACAGCAGGGCTGTGTGTGGCATGTGCGCACCGCGCAAGGAGGTATGGGTATTCAGGTGATTCATGGCGATCTCTTACAGAACGAACGTTCTTCGCACTGTAAAGAACGTTCGTTCTGGCGTCAAGCGACAATTAGCAAAGCAGTTCTGAATTTCGAAATATGTGAAAGCGCAAGCTACTTGACTAAAGTATGGAACCGAATCTGACCTTTCCCGGCATCTTTAGCTTGGTACATGGCTGTATCAGCCCACTTGAGAATATCCTCCGCCCTAAAATCGTAATCGGCAAAAATTACAACGCCAATGCTCGCTGTACAGTGATGTTCGATGACAGTATCAGGCTCCCCCCGCGGCTTGATTGTCAGGATATAGGGGGAAGATAAGGCGGCCAGAATTTTTCCAGCCACCATTTCAGCTTGTGAAGCGGCCTCATTATTACTTTTGGTTAACTCGTTTAGAATAATCACAAACTCATCGCCGCCGAAACGAGCGACGGTGTCCATCTCGCGCACACAATTTTTGAGCCTATCCGCCGCTTCAATCAAAAGTAAATCACCCGCTCCATGCCCATGAGTGTCGTTGAGCAACTTGAAATTATCTAGATCAATGAACAGCAGTGCACTAAGAAACCCATTGCGCTTACTGGCTACCAAAGTTTGATTCAAGCGGTCATTAAGCAGCCGCCTATTGGGTAGGCTGGTAAGCGAGTCGTAGAAGGCCAGTTGCTCTATTTCTTCTTGACGCTGATCAAGCTCGCTTATTAAGTGCTTCAACTTTATATTGACTTGGGATAGATCATGCTGTGCTTTGGCATAGTCGCGATTTAGTTCGGATACAGTGTTGCTAAGAGACTCCAGTCCTTCAACGTCATATTCAACGAAGACTCTTATTGTGGAAGATTCTCGCCAGATGGTGGAATGCAGAGTTCTTGTCAGCCCAATGTAATCACCTAATGTCAGCAATCCGTGGAAGATTCGACCATCAGCATCGGTTGGCATGCCAACAATAGTTTTTAAATCAGGCTGAATGAAGAAACGTCCCACATTTTCATTCATTAATCTCTGATCGCCATCTTGGATGAGCCGCATAAATCCATCATTTGCGCCAAGCAACTTGCCCGATTCATCTATGGTTGCAAGTCCGATCGCCAGTAGCCTCTCTATGTCTATCTTGTTCCAGATCATGGTGGAGTGTTTCCTGTAAGCACATCATTCGCACAATTAACCGCCGCCTGCGCATCTGTTCCAAATGCATCAGAGCCCATCATTTTCGACAATTGATTGAATCTATTGATGGCAAGTCCACCGATGATCACGGCGGGGCGCGCATGACTCAGGAGTTCATCCAGTTGGGTGATAACTGTTCTAACAGCGGGCAATTGATGTGCGAATGAGACGGATAGACCCACAAGATTGGGTTTCCATTCGATTACATGTTTGATAAGTGCTTGAGTTGGTACGTTCGCGCCCAAGTATTCAACATCCCAGCCAGCCAGAAGAAAAGAGTCCGCAACCATCTGCAAACCTACAGCATGATGGTTGCCTTCAACACAGGCCAATAACACTCTTTTGTTTACGCTGACGGATGGCTGGCATCGTAATAAGCTTGTTGTCATAACAGCATGTGCGATTGCTGTTGCCTTGTGTTCCTGCGCAACCGTAACTTGATTTGCTTGCCACTTTTCTCCGATACCATAAAGTGCAGGTTGTATAACATGCAGCTCCACATCAACAAGTGACCGTCCATTGTTGATGCATTGGTTGACAACAGCTAAGGCATCTTGCTGGGAACCTTTGAGTAACGCCTTCTCAAAGATTACCGCTTCAGACCATGGTTCAGGTGATTTTGGAGGAGGTAGTGGAGTGCTGCCAGTTTCAAGGAACTGGGTTCGTGCGGCATGCAGCGTGCTCGCAACGACCGCCCCCTCCGCCTTCTCCATATGTTCAGTAAAAAACTCTGCCAGCCAGTCGAGGGATAATGCTAGATGATCTACGGGGACGCCTCTTTCAGTGAGCACACTGCGTAACCAACGCAGATAGTCCACCATGGGCTGCAATACCCCAAACTCCAACGCAGGTCTCAGGAATTCTAGATGGAACGCCAAATCTTCGCGACAGGCCTCACGTCCAGTTGATCCGAACCTCTCATACAATGAGCCGTGGGCAGCATAGAAACGTTCCGAGACTGTTCTTGCTGCATCAGCTCGCAAGGTCAGAAATCGCTGTAAGCTCGCGTCGCTTAACGTTTCCATTTTGACATCCATATCCACTGGGTACTAACAAGGCCCCTAAGCTGCAAAAACTTCGAAAAGCTTGATTTTGGCGCTGCCAGGTACAAGCTTTAGTCCTTTTGGGATGCCCTTATGAGAGGCATCATATTTATGGCTATTGTGCCAACTTTGGTAGCTTTGTTCATCACTCCAGCGCGTCAAAAGCCAAACCTCGTCATGATTATCAATTGGACTCATTACTTCCATGCCAAGGAAGCCGGTTGAGTTATCGACCAAGTGCAGTCTGTTGCAGAAAGCCGCTCGCACCTCTTCGGCCATGTTGTTTGCGATCGTAAAGGTACTAAGTGCTATAAACATAAGTTCCAATTCCCATTTTTCCCAATATAAACGGAAAACTAATGATTGAAAGATCCCGCCTAGATTTTAAATGTAAGTGCTACTCAAATAACCGTATTCGAGAGTCTGGTTATTGTCGGCGACAGAGCGAAGTTGCACTATAACGGAAGCGAGCTTATGGTCTTACAGCGCAGCAAAGCCTGCGCCTGCATCTCACACAAAGCACGCGTCTCAGTGTCTAACCCCTTCAGCCAGTCGCGCGAAATAGCTTCTGTGCCATACATCGCCCCCGCCAGCATGCCTGCGATCGCACCCGTGGTGTCGGCATCACCGCCGCGATTCACTACATCGGTCAGGCAGTCGTGGAAGTCGTCGGTGTCGAAGAAGCTCTGGAACACGGCGGGCATGGTGTCGGCGATGTAACCGCTGGGGTTGGCGGCGGGTTTGATGGCGCGGAACTTGAACGAGGTTTGTTGTTGCGCGAGGGGGTGGGCGTGTTTGTGTAGCAGGTCGTTCTTGCTTGCACCGCGCAGTGCGTCTTGCACCATCAGTACCAGACATTCGCACGCCGCATCTGACAGTGCGCAATGGTGGGTGACGTGCGCTTGTGCGCGGCAGGCTTTGCGCACTTCATCTTCGCTCTGGCCGAAGGTGGCGAGTGCGACGGGTAGCACGCGCATGGCGGCGCCGTTGCCTGCGTCGTGGTCGGAGTAGGGCGCTTCGGGGTTGCCGGTCTTGCGGAATTGCAGCAGGTTGCGGCGCACGGTGTTGCCGATGTCCACCGGCTTGCCGCGCATCCAGTCGTCGAAGGCTTGCGCGGCGGCATGCGCATCGACCTTGCCTGCCTTGAGGATGGAGGTGCCGAGTGCGAGTGACATGGTGGTGTCGTCGGTGACCTGGCCCGGCTTCAGGTGCAGCCAGCCGCCGCCGATGAGTTTGTCATGCACGCCGTATTTCGCCTTGATCTCGCGCGGTGTCATGAATTCCACCGTCGCACCCAGCGCATCGCCGATGGCGAGGCCGAGGTAGGCGGCGATGGCACGGTCGCTAACAGACATTCAAAAATGCTCCGTCATTCCCGCGAAAGCGGGAATCTAGTTAGAAATAAACGCTGCGTAGCAGACTGCGCCAAAGTTGTCCCGCTGTGCGGGTGGTTGTTTGAATCGCTGGATTCCCGCTTTCGCGGGAATGACGGGGAGGAGATCACTCCTCAGGCCCGAAACATTTCTGATAATCCGCACACACCTCACAACTCGGCGCGCGGCAGATGCGTATCTCTTCCTTTTCGCACAGTTGCTTGTAGAGGAACTTCTTCCACTTCATGTCCTTGTCGTTCTTCGCGGCCAGCGCGGGGAAGTTCTGCGTCATCAACTGTGAGAGATATTTGCGCGACCACAGGCCGAGGTCTTGCCACAGGTGGTCGTTCGCCATGCAGGCGGTGGTGACGATCTCCGCCATCCAGCGCTCGGATTCGTCGGCCAGCGCGCGGTGCTCCATGATCAGTGCGAGCACATCGTCGCGCTCCAGCGCGCGCTCATCGGCATCGGGTGCGGCGGCGCGCAGCACCAGTTGCATGCCGGGGAAGTGACGCGACAGCAGCGCGGCAAAGTCGTCCTCGCCCAAGCCCAGGCCGGGCGGCAGTGCACCGATGCCGGCCGTCTGGCTGGCGATCATCTGCGCGAATATCTCATCATTGGGCAGCCCGGCCGCGTGCGTCATCAACTCCGCATGCAGGCCTTCCGGCTGCGGTGGCGTTCTGGTTGCAAGCATGACGGCGGGCTGCATGATGATCACTTGCTGGGGTATTCGATCAGCACGTCTTCGTCACGCAATACCATCTGGCAAGCCAGGCGCCATTCGCTGGTGACGACATCGTTCACCTTCATCGCTTCGATCTGTGCGGCGGTGATCTTGCCTTCCTGCTTCAGAACGGTGATCTCGCGGTCGGTCAGCGGACCGGCCATCGGGCCTTTGTTGGACAAGTTGGTGACTTTCACCAGGCAGGTCGCGCATTCACCGTTCTCGCAGCCGAAGTCGATGGGGATGTGGTTCTCTTTGGCCAGTTTCAGCACGGTCATGGTGTGGCTGCCCGCTGTCGCGTAGACGGTCTTGTCCTTGTGCAGGGGGCTGGAAAAAGTGATGTTTGGCATTGCTGTTACTCCTACGATGGTGGTTAGAAAAAACTACGCTTTAACTACGATATCTCCGCCCAACACCTGCGCCTGGCAGGCGAGGCGGTGGCTGCTACCGGCCATGTTCTCTTGCAGCACTTTGTCTTCCAGCACCGAGCGTTCGCTCATGTGTTCCATGCCGGAGACGATCTTCATGATGCAAGTGCCGCATTCGCCTTCGCGGCAGCCGTAGGTGATGCTGGCACCGACCTTTTCGCTGATCTCGATCAGGCGTGTACCGGCGGGCACGCTGATGGTGACCCCGAGTTTTTCGAATGTGACGTTGGCCTTGGGCATGCTATGACTCCTGGGAAAGTAGTTCGGACATAGAGATGACGCGGCGTTCCAGATTGCCGGTCAGGTGTTGTGCAAGTTGTTTGCCGAGATCGCGGCAGCGTTGCAGTTCTTCTTCGTTCGGGATCAGTTTGGCGCGCACGCCTTTCACCGGCACGCGAAGTTTCAGTCCGCGCAGGCGGTCTTCGATCATGTTGATGGCTTCGCCGCTCCAGCCGTAGGAACCGAATGAGGCACCCAACTTGTCGCGCACCTTGATCACCGCCAGCGATGACAGCAGATCCCACACCGGCTTCACCGCGTCGCCGTTGATGGTGGGCGAGCCGATGGCGATGCCGTCCGCTTCCTCGATCAGGTCAACGAAGGGCAGGCCGCCGCTGGCTTGCAGATCGTATAGCGAGACGCGCACGCCTTCTTCCATCTCCGCACCTTCGGCGATGGCCTGCGCCATCAGCGCGGTGTTGCCGTAGGAGGAGATGTAGAACACCAGCAAGGATTTGTTGTTCGCGCCCACTTCGTTGTGCAACAGCGGCGCGGCCAGTTGTTTGTAGCGTTGCAGATAACTTTGCGGTGCGTCGCGCAGGATGGGACCGTGTGCCGGGGCGATGGTTTTCAGTTGCAGCGGCTCCAGCAGTTCGAGTGCCTCCAGCACATGTTCGCGGAACGGCCGCATGATGTGCTGGTAGTAATACTCGAACGAGAAACGGAAATCGCCGACCTTGTCGTTGAACAGGCGCGGGTCGCAGAAGTGGCAGCCGAACACATCACCGCTGAACAGAATGCCCTGTTCTTCCACCAGCGTGCATTGCGTATCGGGCCAGTGCAGGAACGGTGTGCTGAAGAAATGCAGCGTGCGACCGCCTAGTTCCACGCGGTCACCGGTCTGCACGATGTTGAATTGCAGATCGTCGATCTTCACCAATGCCTTCAACATCAGTTGAGCTTTGGCGGAGATGTAGAGTTTGGCCTGTGGTGCACGTCGCATCAGCTCCGGCAATGCGCCGCTGTGGTCCGGTTCCAGATGGTTCAGCACGATGGTGCTGATCTCGTCGTAGCGTGCGACCTGTTCCAGTCGTGTGAAGAATTCGTCCGCGTGCGAAGCCTTCACCGTGTCGATGATGGCCACGCCGTTGTCGCCGCGCACGCAGTAGGAATTGTAGGTGGTGCCGTTCGCCGTTTTCAGGATGATGTCGAATTCGCGCAGGCTAGGATCGAGCGCGCCGATCCAGTGCGTGCCGGGTGCGAGTTCAACGGCGTTCGGCGAGGCGTTCATGTGACCGCTTCCGGTGCCGGGCAAGGTTCGGTGCGGCGGCAGACCGCGCTGGGCTCGTCCTTGGGCTGGCTATCGTTGAGGCCGATCCAGGCATCCACTTCTCCGGCATCGAAACCGGCACGCAGCTCACCGTCCACATCCATCAGCGGGCGGCGGATGAGCAGCGGTTGTGCCACCATCATCGCCAGTGCTTCTTCTGCGCTGTAGGCAGCGGGATCGATCTCGCCCGATTTCACAGCGGGTGCGGCAGGGTTGAACCATTGCTCGATCGGCAGTTCACCGAAGAAGGGACGCAGCTTCTCGGCGGTCCACTTCTCGATGAGCAGATTCTTCGCCAACACGGTGTGACCCGACGCGGCCAGCCACACCTTCTGTTTGGTGTTGTTGCTGCAGCCGGGTTTCTCGTAGAAGACGATGGTGGCCATGATGTTTACGCTTACGCGGCCAGCTTCTCGACCGGGATGCCGGTCAGCGATCCGGGCGGGTTGAGCTCTACACCGTCCTCGTTGAGGATCGCGCCTTCGATCGGGCAGATGCTTGCGCACTGCGGTTCTTCGAAATCGCCCGCACATTCCGTGCACTTGTTCGGGTCGATGAGGAAGTGCGGCTTCGCCTCATAGATCGCCTTGCTCGGACACAAGGGTTCGCAGGCATAGCAGTTGGTACAGGATTCGATGATCTCAAATGCCATGATGTATTTCCTTTGCAAAAACCATATTCATTAATCCGTCATTCCGGCGAAGGCCGGAATCCAGCTGATCTCAACATCCTCGCGTAGCGAGTCATCAGGTGTTGTCTGCTGCGCAGGATTTTCCTTTGACTGGATTCCGGCCTTCGCCGGAATGACGGACAAGATCAAGCCACTTTCTGCTGCTCGGCCACTTTCTCCACCAGCTTGCCCGCAGCACGCATCTCTTCATAAACAGCCAGCACTGCATCCTCGATGGCTTCCATCGCGTGTTCGCCGTTTGGCTGGATACCGGCGGCTTCCAGCGGGCCCCAGGGTTCGTAGCCGACCTTGCTGCACAGCACCACTTCGCAACCGGACAACTCGCGGATGGTCACGTCCAGTGCGCTCTCGCCGTCGCCGCAGGTGTCGCCGCCTTCGCAATAAGGAATGGTCTTGCGGTGGCCGATGAAGCGCATGCCGGAGGACGAGGCTTCGTAGATCAGGAATTCGCTGGCATGACCGAAGTGTTCGTTGATCACGCCGCCGCCCTTGGTGGCGACCGCCATCAGCACCGGACGGGTGACTTCCTTCTTCAGACCTTCGATGCTGACCAGCTTGGTTTCCTTGGCCTTGTGCTTACTTTCCAGTTCTTCATTGATGGCTGCATGCACTTCGGCGCGCATCTTCATCGCGGCGGCGTAGTCGATGTCCATCTCTTCGATCTTGTCCAGCGTGAACTCGGCACCGCGGTCTTCACCCAGCAGGCCTACCGCATCGGCGCGGCACTGGCGGCAGTGACGCATCATGTTCATGTCGCCCGCGCACGCGTCCTGAAGTTCCTGCAGTTCTTCGTTGGTCGGGCCGCGCTGGCCGGTGAGGCCGTAGAACGTGCCGTGTTCCTCTTCCGAGATCAGCGGCATCACGTTGTGCAGGAACGCACCCTTGGCCTTCACGATCTTGGAGACTTCTTCCAGGTGCTTGTCGTTCACGCCTGGGATCATCACCGAGTTCACTTTCACCAGCACGCCTTTGGCGACCAGCATCTCCAAGCCCTTCTGTTGTTGCTCGATGAGGATGGCTGCGCCTTCGCGGCCCTTGATGCGTTTGTTGTTCCAGAAGATCCACGGATAGATCTTCGCGCCCACGTCCGGGTCCACACAGTTGATGGTGATGGTCACGTGGTCGATGTTGTACTTGCACATCTCTTCGACATTCTCCGGCAAGGCCAGGCCATTGGTGGAGACGCACAGTTTGATGTCCGGTGCCTGTTCGCTCAGCATGCGGAAAGTGTCGAAGGTGCGTTGTGGATTAGCCAGCGCGTCGCCGGGACCGGCGATGCCCAGCACCGTCATCTGCGGGATGGTGGCGGCGACAGCCATCACCTTCTTCACCGCCTGCACCGGGTTCAGCACCTCGGACACCACGCCGGGGCGCGACTCGTTGGAGCAATCGTATTTGCGGTTGCAGTAGTGGCACTGGATGTTGCAGGCCGGTGCCACCGCGACGTGCATGCGCGCGAAATAATGGTGTGCTTCTTCGGAATAGCAGGGATGGTTCTTCACCTTGTCGCGGATGCTATCCGGCAGGTGGTTCATCTGGTCGTCGGTCGAGCCGCACGATCCGGCGGAACATCCGCCTTTGGGGGCTTCGCTTGCTGTGTTGTTCAGTACGGGCAGTTCCACAATATGTCCTCCGGTTAGGTCCGCCTGACTATCAGCAAGCCGCGTGCCTGACCGGCCGGCACGTCTAACTCGTTGTTTCATTGGGTGCATGACTCTGTGTTGTGGGGTTGCCTGTTGCAAATTGCACATGACATGCGCAAAAGCTTGTGGCGAAGGCGACAAAATTCCCTGACGTGCGGGCATGGGGGCGGGGAGTAGGAGCAGTCATGCCGATGAATATGTCGTGCGCACAATGGCTTACAAGAATAGTGCGGTATCCGTTACGGGCTGGCATCCAACTTGCCTATCTAAAGGCATGAAACTCCATCTCGATTGGTCAGCCTACGAAACCGCCGGACAAGGCGATGCCTACGCCGGCATCCCCGCGAGCGGGGGCGACTTCGCCAAGGCGGTCGCGGTGTGCATCAGCGACAAACAATGCCAGCGCAAACCCAAGGGCGTGATGTGCCCCAGCTTCCGTGCCACGGACGATGTCGCGCAATCACCCGGCGGCAGAGTGCAGGTGCTCAAGGCTGCATTGAACGGCGAGCTGGGCGAGAACGCGTTCGCCGGGTCGCAACTCGCTGCTGCATTGGAACTGTGTGTCGGATGCAAAGGTTGTAAGCGTGAATGTGCCAATCAAGTCGATATGGCTGCCATCAAGATCGAGTATCAGGCGCAGCGCAATGAGAAGCAGGGCGTGTCGCTACGCGAACGGTTGATCGCCGACCTGCCTCAACAATTACATCACCATGCCTTCATGCGCAGCCTCATCCGCTGGCGCAACCGTTCAAAGTGGTTGGCGAAGCTGGGTGAGACCCTCCTCGGCATCTCTGCCAAACGCAAATTACCGGAGCTCTCTGCTGCACCTTATGTCGTATCTGCTTTCAGCACGGCAGTTATCAAAGACGATCGAGCCGTCATCTTGTTCGTCGACACCTTCTCCAATCATTTCGAACCGGAGATCGCGCAAGCCGCGCATGAGGTGTTGAGCGCCGCCGGTTATCGCGTCACCACCTTGCAGCCGGAATTGTTCGATGACGAACCCGAACGCGCATTGTGTTGCGGTCGCACTTATCTCTCGCTTGGCCAGGTCGAACAAGCCAAGCACGAAGCACGCCGCATGCAACTTGCGCTGCGCCCCGCACTGGCTGCAGGCACACCCATCGTCGGCCTTGAACCCTCGTGCATCCTTTCATTGCGCGACGATCATCTCAAGCTCGGCTTGGGTGAAGAAGCGGTCGCGCTGTCGAAACAGGTCTATCTGTTCGAAGAGTTCATCGCGCGCGAGAACGACCGCAAGCGTCTCACGCTAGACCTCAAACCATTGTCACCGGGCAAGACGCTGGTGCACGGCCACTGTCACCAGAAAGCCGTCGGCGCGATGAAGTCTTTGCGCAAAGTGCTGCGGATGATCCCCGAGTTCGATTTCGAATTCATCGAAGCGAGTTGTTGCGGTATGGCCGGTAGTTTTGGTTTGGAAGCGGAGCACGCCGACATCTCCATGCAGATGGCCGAGCTGGACCTGCTGCCCGCACTGCGCGCCGCACCGGACGCCGCCATCCTCGCCAATGGTTTTTCATGCCGACACCAGATACACGAAGGCACTCAACGCAACGCACGACACGTCGCCCTGCTGCTACGCGATGCACTCAAGGAGAAGACATGCTGACCGGCGCACTACTCGGGCTGATGGAACAACTCGCCCTGAACATCATCACCCTCACCGAAGAGAGCGGGGAACGCGAATTCTTCGACAGTCGCATTACGCGCGCGCAGACGCTGATGATGCTGGGTAATCTGGCCAAGACTTGTGCAAACCTGCCGCCCGAGACATGCGAACGCATGCATCAGATCGATTGGGCCGCCTGGCATGCGGTCAGGATCGCGCTCGCCAATCCGGATCAGCATCCATTGCAGATATGGGTGGCGATCAAGGAACTCACCCCGATGACGCTGCAACATCTGTACGACTACAAGCGCACGCAGCCGCAGCTGTTCTCGATGGTGATGTAGTCGCGCAGAAAATCTTTATAACGAATGGAGATATGGAGATGAACGAATTCCTGATAATGATGGCGATGGTCGTGACGGGCACCGTGATCCTGATGGCGGGCATCCGCCTCAACCGCAACCCCGCGCGCAGTCTGGACGGCACCGTGACAGAAAGCGTGAGCTGGGGCGCGGGTTTCTTCCTGACCTTCACCGGGCATGCGGCGCTGATCTCGTTCTTCTGATCTTCGCTATCGGGAAGTGAGCCGGTACACCTTGTATTCGGCGCGTATGTCGGGCAGCGATGCCGATACCGGATCGGCCTCGAACACGCTCTCGACATAGGTCAGTGATATATCGAATGTGTTTGTGTACAGGCGCGCGATCTCCTCGTCCACACCGCCCGCCTGCTGCATCGTCACACCCTCGGCGGCATCCTCCACCGTCAGCAGGAACACCACGGCCGGGTCGGACACGAGCCGGCTCAACTGCGCGACATACAAACCGCGTATCTCCTCCGGCAAGGCGGTGAGCGCGGAACGGTCATAGACCGTATCGATCATGCCCAGCTCGCTTTGCGTCAAAGCGAAGTAATCGCCGCACAGGATGCTGATCTTGCCGTCGCGCCATAGAGTGAATGCGCCGACCTGCTGTTGCGTGGGCTGCAGTCCGCTCTCGCGAAAGAAATCCTCCACTGCTACCGGACTCAACTCGACGCCGATGACCTCGTGCCCCTGCTGAGCCAGCCACAGCATGTCCAGACTCTTGCCGCACAACGGCACGAACACGCGGCTGCCCTGCGCCAGCCCCAGCTCGGGCCAGAACTTGCTCAGCAAGGGATTGACGGCTGACTGGTGGAAATCGGTGCGCTGATCGCGCCAGAACTCCAGCCACAAGTGGTTGTCCTGATCGACGCGCAGGGCATTGGGAGGCTGAGCTGCTGCAGAGTTCATGCTGACTTTCGGTGACATACATCATGGATGCATCGTTGCTTCAGTCTAACCGATTCACTGTGACGAGAATGCTCAGATTCCGTAGGTCTGGTTAGGGAATTATCTGGTGGTCGAGCTTGCGCCTGCGTAGCGAGATTCAACGCACGGACTTCAGGTCGAAGAGAGGATTCTGGATGAGACCGAAGCGGTTGCCGAACGGGTCCTGCACTGCGGCCACCTTGATGCCTTCGCCGACTTCGGTCACAGGCTCTAGTGCGGTCGCGCCCAGTTCGAGCAGGCGCGCATGTTCCGCTTCGATGTCTGTCACGCCCCACAAAGTTTGCGGCCCGGTGGTCGCGGGTTGCGCGCCGGGCAACAGACCCAGCTCGAAGCCGCCCACGTTGTAACCGACATAGAACGGCTGGTCGAAATAGGGTTGTTGTCCCAGTACCTGGCTATACCAGCGCTTGGCGGCGTCCAGGTCGGGAGCGGGATAGATGGCGGTGCGCAGGCCGAGGATCATGGTGTTCTCCTTTGCGATGCTGCAGATGTTGCGGAAGAATGAATGTGCGGGGGAAACTTGTTCTGCATCTCTCATGCGAGGCAGGGTAGGTAATTCTGCGCACGAGTGCAATACCGTGCGCGCCCGATGCTCAGTTACTGCTCGCCAGCCGCCACAGCGAAGTGATCTCCGCCGCACGTGCCGCATACAGCGGATCGGTCTTGTCGGCGGATTTCGGATGGTGTGGCGTGATGTCCAAACGTTCGATCACTTTCAATCCTGCTGCGTCGAACAGCCCCAACAATTCTTCCCGAGTGCGCAGACCAAGATGTTCCGCGATGTCGGAGATGATCAACCAGCCTTCACCTTGGTGAGTGAGGTGCGCAGCCAGACCACTGATGAAGCCGCGCAACATGCGGCTTTCCGGATCATAGATCGCGTGTTCCACCGGTGAGCTTGGGCGCGCGGGTATCCACGGCGGGTTGCACACGATGAGCGGTGCTTTGCCCTCGGGGAACAGGTCGGCCTCGATCACTTCCACTTTATTGTTCAGTTCGAGATGCGTCAGGTTGTCGCGTGCGCAGCTCAGTGCGCGCGGGTCTTGGTCGGTGGCGACGATGCGCTGTACACCGCGCTGTGCCAGCAATGCGGCCAGTACGCCGGTGCCGGTGCCGATGTCGAAGGCCAGTTCGGTCGAGGGTAGCGGTGCCTGGTTCACCAGTTCCAGATATTCACCGCGCACCGGCGAGAACACGCCGTAATGCGGATGGATGCGCGCATTCAACAGCGGGATCTCCACACCTTTCTTGCGCCACTCGTGCGCGCCGACCAAGCCGAGCAACTCTCGCAGGGAAGCGACCGACGGTTTGCTGCTGCGACCGTAAGCCTCGTTGCATGCCTGTCGCATATCGGGCGCGCGGCGCAAAGGGATGTCGTAATCGGCATCCAGCGGAATGAGGATCATCGCCAGCGTGCGCGCGCGTTGCGACATCGCCTGCCGATGCAGATGGAACGCTTCACCCGGTAGTTCGGCGGTCTTGCGCGAACGTTCCGCCTTGCGCGTGTTGCGGCGCGACATCGCCTGCAACAACTGTTTCGCATTCTGGAAATCGCCGCGCCACAGCAGCGCCGTCCCTTCGCATGCCAGACGGTATGCCTCGTCCGCCTTCATCGTGTCATCGGCGATGCGCACGCGTTTGGGCGGCGGCATGCCGCTCTCGGAACGCCAATTGGCCTTGCACGCTTTGTTCGATTCGTTCCAGGTGATGAGGGGCTGCATGGGATTCCTGTGAAATATGGCAGTGCAAGAAGATCGCGCACCGGCGCGGATGATACCTGAAGCGACTGAGCCCCGTTGCGATGCGGGCTTAGAAGCGATAGAGCAACTCAACCATGTGCATATCCGCGCCGATGGTGCCGGGCGCGTAGAAACCGGCATCTGAATAGTGCATGAAGCGGTAACCGGCGGCGATGTTCTGGAACAGGGGGACTTCAACACCCAGTGTCAGGGCGAACTGGAGCGGGCCGCCGAAGTCCTGCAGGTCGAAGCGATGGCGGCTGAGGTAGGCCAGCCCCAGACCGGTGTCGATCAGGAAGCTGCCGTTCTGCGTGCGGAACGCGAGGGTGGGGATGGCTACGGCGACCAGCGCTGAGTCGCTTTGTCCTTTGAGGACGCCGGCATGGGTCACCAGTCGGGCACGCGCTTCCCAGCCTGACTGGAACGGGTGTTCCCATGGCAAACCGAACACCGCCTCGACATCGGCCTCGCGGAACGATTCCGGCTGCAAGGCGCCAATCACATGACTCTTCTCGCCGACCTGCAAGCGGATGCCGACACTCTGCAATTCCATATCCGCTGCCTGGCTGTGCCGGGGCGAGATCAGGCACAGCATCGCCAGCGCCACGGCGAAGCAGAGCGAGCAGGTGAGTCTTCTATTTGCTTGTCTGATGTCCATCGCTGCGCTGTTTTCCTACACACTCAATACATGCGCCACGCGCAGCAGTTCCATATCGAACCTGGTGCGCTGTTCCCATGCGTCGCTGAGCGGGCGCAGTTGCAGTTGCTGGCCGGAGACGCCGACCATCTTGCCTGCTTCGCCTGCGATCAGTGCTTCGACGGCGTGCACGCCCATGCGGCTGGCGAGTACGCGGTCCATGGCGGTGGGGCTGCCGCCGCGTTGCAGGTGGCCGATGACGGTGACGCGGTTGTCCTTGTATTCGGATTGGTCGCTCACGCGCTTGGCGAGCACCATGGCGCCGCCATATTCGCAACCTTCGGCAACGATGATGATGGAGGATTTCTTGCCGCGTTTCTGGCCGGTGCGCAGACGCTCGATGAGCATCTCTACGCTGGTTTCGACTTCCGGCAGGAGGATGTCTTCCGCGCCGCCCGCGATGCCGCTGATCATGGCGACGTAGCCACTGCGGCGGCCCATGACTTCGATGAAGAAGATTCGGTCGTGCGAGTTGGCGGTGTCGCGGATGCGGTCGATAGCGTCCATCGCGGTGTTGATGGCAGTGTCGAAACCGATGGTGTAGTCGGTGCCGCCGATGTCGTTGTCTATGGTGCCGGGCAAGCCGATACAGCGGATGCCGAATTCCGCATGCAGCTTTGCCGCGCCCTGATAGGAGCCGTCGCCGCCGATGACGACTAGGCCTTCGATTCCGTGTTTCGCCAGGTTCGCCGCCGCCAGTGCGCGGCCTTCGGGTTCCATGAATTCCTTGCAGCGCGCGGTGTGCAGGATGGTGCCGCCGCGATTGATGATGCCACTGACATCGCGCGGGCCGAGCGGGTGGATGTCGCCCTCGATCAGGCCTTTGTAGCCGCGCTCGATGCCGAACACCTCGAGCCCGTTGAAGGTGGCCGCGCGCACCACGGCGCGTATCGCTGCGTTCATGCCGGGCGAGTCGCCGCCGCTGGTGAGTAATCCGATGCGTTTCATTTGCTTTACCTGAATTGGGATGCCTTGATTCTAATGGATGTCGGGTCGTCGGCAGGGCGCGTCATGGGGTGTCGCGCGAATGTCATGTGCGTATCACGCAGCTGCAACAACTCGGCGCTAGTTTACAGGGGCCGGCGGTGGTGGACATGCCGCGCGCAACGAACGACGGAGGGTATGAGATGGATGAACTCATTTCAATGATGACTTTGGCGTTTGCCGGTGCCACTGTCATGATGGTCGGCATCCTGCTTGGCAAGGATGCAAGGCAAAGTATGGCGCACGCGCTGGCGGCAAGCCTAAGCTGGGGTGCGGGTTACTTTCTGTTGCTGGGCGGCCAAGTGCTGGCGATTGCAAACTTCTAAGGCGGCTCACGCCTGCCACACTCCAAAGCCCGCACTGCGCAGGTCGATGCCGACCTCCACCTCCTTGTCGCAGGCATCGTCGTAGTTCATCGGGTTGAAGGCTTCGTACAGATCGGGCAGCAAGTGCAGGCCGTATTGCTTCACATAGCGGTTGGACTGGATGCCGGCCTTGTGTTTGTCGAAGCGGATGTCGGGGTCGAGGCCGGTCATGCCCACATAGACACAGGGCTTGCCTGTCACATAGTCAGGATTGCATTTCTGGAATTTGCTCTCGTACAGCACATCCTTCGACAGTTCGATCACATAGACGTGGTAATGCTTGCGGCGGGATGACATGCCGCGACTTTAGCGGAGTCGCGCCCGGATCGCCAGGCAATAAAAATGCCCCGGCACTTGCGCACCGGGGCGTCCGGGTTCGTGGCGTCAGAGGGAAGCGCTGATGGATGTGAATGTCGGCAGCGCGACGATGAAAGAGACCACGCTGGCGATGACCCAACGAACGAACCTTGCCACACCTTCATAAGCTTTTTTCATTTGATACCTCTTTAGTTAACGCAATGGTGCCCGCACGATGCGGACGTGCGTCAGAGTGCAATACTTGAGGAAAGTTCCCGGATATTTCCCCAGGCACGTAAGGGCTGTTCTTTACGCCGACTTGCGCCGGGGCCAGGAATGCGCCAGATTCCGCTAATCGGATGACAGGAGCGGGTGATGGCGGGTTGCGGATGTGAGATGGAAGCAAGGAACGAGCAGGAGCGGCGCACGCTGCGCATCGTGCTGGGCATCAATGCCGTCATGTTTATGTTCGAGATCGTGCTCGGCTGGCTGGCGCAGTCCACCGGGCTCATCGCCGATTCGCTCGATATGCTGGCGGATGCGCTGGTGTATGCCATCAGCCTGTACGCGGTGGGGCGTGCGGATGCGCTGAAGGATCGCGCGGCGCGACTGAGCGGCATGCTGCAGATCGGGCTGGCCGTGCTGGTGCTGGTCGATGTGCTGCGGCGATTTTTGTACGGCAGCGAACCGGTGAGCCTGCTGATGATGGGAGTGGGCACCGTCGCGCTGGTCGCGAACAGCATCTGTCTCGCGCTCATCGCCCGCCACCGCGATGGTGGGGTGCATATGCGCGCTTCGCTGATCTTCTCCGCCAACGATGTGATCGCCAACCTCGGCGTGATCGTCTCGGGCGGCTTGGTGTGGTTGCTGGGCAGCCGCTATCCGGACCTGTTCATCGGCTTCGTCATCGCGGGTCTGGTGTTGTACGGCGGCATCCGCATCCTGCGCGAGGTCGCCGCGCATCGTATGGCACCTGCGCGCTGCTCGAAATAGCAGGCAGATTCAGGAGGGGGCACCGCGCCGGTGGCGCACCTTCTTCACCGCTTTGTCCGCAACATAGGCCGCGAATGCCTCGACGTTGTCGTATGACTGCGCGATGGCGAAGTCTGCCAGCGCGTCGATCAGCGCGCGCGTCTGTTCGATCTCGGCGAAGCTGCGCTCACAGGTGAGGCAGCGTTCGCCGTCGTCGCGGTAAGCGGTCTTGCCTTTGCACGGTGTGAAGAGGCTCACGCCGCGTTGCCTTCCGCATCGAACACCAGCAGCGTGGTCTCGCCATCGATGTCGGTGATCTCGACGCCGCTCAGTTTGCCGTTGTCGTGGTAGCTGTAACGGTGTGACATCTCGATCTCGCTGTAGGCGTATTTATCGAAGCCGAGCAGGCGGTCACCGTCGTAGCAGCCGCAGAAGTAGGTGTTGCGGTTCTGCACTTCATGCGGCTGCAGTTCGTTGACTAGCTTGAACGGCATCTTGATGCCGGTGTAGGTGACGAAGTAACGGGGCGTGCCCGGCTTGTCGCTGGCACACATGCTCAGGCTCGCAGCAGCGCCTTGGCCATGCGCTCTGACAATTGGTCGGCGGTGAATTGCGGCTCGTTGGGCGGATACAGTTCGTCCTCGATGAAGTCGAAGCCGTTGGCTTGTGCCAGTGCCAGCACTTCGCGCACCTTCTGGCAGGCGGCCAGTTGTTCTTTAAGTGCTGCATCGCTGCGAGCCTTGTCGGAGAAATCCTTGATGTTCTTGATTGCCATGTTTGTCTCTTTTTTTGGAGTAAACGAAACAACGGGCTGCATCGCATCCCGTATTTGTCAGCCAAAACCTGTCGATCCCGGCCTTATGCACATTGCAGCAAAAAACGTGCCTTATTCCGCGAGATGACAAAGACGTTCAAATTCGGCCAGCGGCACCGGCTTGCCGAACAGGTAACCCTGATAGCGGTTGCAACCGTACTGGCGCAGGAAGGCGAGCTGGTCGTCCGTCTCCACACCTTCGGCGATGATGTCCAGGCCGAAGTTGTTGGCGATGCTGATGATGGTGCGCACCATCACGCTGTTGCTCTTGTCGGTGGCGATGTCGCGCACGAACGACTGGTCGATCTTCAGTTGTTCCAGCGGCAGGCGTTTGAGATACGACAAGGATGAATAGCCGGTGCCGAAATCGTCCATGGCGAAGCGGATGCCGATGGCACGCAGTTCGTGCATCTTGGCGATGGCATCCTCCACGTCATCGAGGATGAAGCTCTCGGTCAGTTCCAGCTTGAGGCGGGACGGGCGGATGCCGTAAGACTCCAGCGTGTCTTTCACCTTGTCCACGAACCAGGTCTGGCTCAACTGACGCGGGCTTACGTTGATCGACAACACGATATGCCGCATCTCCGCATCCATCTCCCAGCGTCGCAACATCTCGCAAGCCTGTTCGATCACCCAGTCTCCTATGGGCAGGATCATGCCCATCTCTTCCGCCAGCGGGATGAACTGCGCCGGTGACACCGTGCCGCGCTGCGGATGGTTCCAGCGGATCAGCGCCTCGGCGCCGATGATGCGCGCGTTGTCGTCCACCTGCATCTGGTAATAGAGCTCAAGCTGGCCGAGTCGTATGGAAGCGCGCAGATCCTTTTCCAGTTCGGCGCGCTGTTCCATCTCCACCTGCATCTCCGGGTCGAAGAAGCACACGCGATTGCGGCCTGTGGATTTCGCCTGGTACATGGCCAGGTCGGCCTGCTTCAGCACTTCGTCGATGCTGTTCATGTGTCCACGGTACAGGCTCACCCCCATGCTGGGCGAGCTGCTATGTTCGACGGTCTGCAACTGGTAGGGTTGGCTCAGCTCCGCACGGATCTTTTCGGCGATGGTCTCCGCCTGACTGGCGGCCTCCTTTTCGATGCCGCTCAGCGATTCGAGCGCCACCACGAATTCGTCGCCGCCCAGCCGCGCCACGGTGTCGCCCTCGCGCAGGTTGCGCGTGAGGCGCGCCGCCACCTCGCGCAAAAGTTCGTCGCCCACATCGTGACCCTGTGTGTCGTTCAGCGTTTTGAAATTGTCCAGATCGATGAACATCACCGCCCCGTGTTTTCCGCTGCGTGCGCTGATCGACATGCTTTGCAGCAGACGTTCATGCAGCAGACGGCGGTTGGGAAGCTGCGTCAGTGCATCGTAGAAGGCGAGTCGATGGATCTCTTCCTCGGACTGCTTGCGCAGCGTGATGTCCTGCACCATGCACAACACCACATGCTCCTCGCCCATCTGCGCCAGCGAGAGGTCTGCGGTGAATGCGCGCGCTTGTCCGGAGATGAGCAGGCCGAAGCCCAGATCGTGCTGGTGCTCCTGCAACTTGATCACCTTTGCAGCCGCCTCATCCAGTTCCGGCACGCCAAGGAAGCTGCCGGGCGAGCGGTCGCGCCACACGTCGTCACCGGATAATTCGAACATCTTCAGCACCGCATTGTTCAGCAGGCGGATGCGGCCGGCGGTATCCAGCACGATGAAGCCGATCGGAATGTTGCTCACGATCTGCTCGGTATAGCTGCGCGCCAGCATCAGTGCCTTATGCTCGGCGTGGAAGTAGGTGTCCAGCGCCAACCCCATGTCGAAGAACACCACCTTGAGCAGCGCGCGGCTGGCACGCTGTCCGCGCTCTTCATCATCGCGATAATGTTCCCAGATGCGGGGTAGCACTTCACCCAAGTACTTGGAGTAGGCGCTCATGTACCACTTCGGTGTCAGTCCCACGCGCTGGTGCACCACTCCCACATGCAGGCGGTTCTCGACATAACCGGCGTCGTAGCTGCCTTGCGTCAGTTGGTCGAAGTAATCCATCTGCGCCCGCTTGAGTCTTTCCAGTCTGGACTCGTCACCCAGCAGCGGGCGTATCTCGGGGAACTGCAACAGGTGCTGGTAGAAGACTTCGATCAGTTCATCACGATGCGTCGCCAGTACAGCGTGCACTTCGCGCAACGATGCCGCATCGTTCGCATCCAGCGACAGGAATGCCTGCCGCTGCGTAATCTCGGCATCGTCGATACCGATCTCCTGCATCAGGGAAGAGATGGACTGCATGGTCAGATCTGTTTGACCTTGATGTTCAACGTCTGGATGCGGTAGGCGATCTGGCGCGGTGTCATGTCGAGCAGGCGTGCGGCTTTGGCCTGCACCCAGCCGGCCTGTTCCAGCGCGGCGATGACACGTTCGCGCTCGTCCAGATGCGGGTCGTCCAGATCGACGTTCTGCACCGGGCCGCGACTGGCCGAGATCTTCTCGTCGATGCCGGTGAGCAGGATGGCGTCGCGGTCTATGGTGTCGCCCTCGGTCATCACCGAGGCACGTTCCAGACAGTTCTCCAGTTCGCGCACGTTGCCCGGCCAGTCGTGGTGCATCAGCACGCGCAGCGCGGCTTCGGTCAGACCCAGTGTCCGGCCTTGCTGCTGGCTGACCTTGTCCACCAGGAAGCGCGCGATGTCCGGGATGTCTTCCATGCGTTCGCGCAGCGGCGGCAGGGTTAGCGGCATCACGTTCAGGCGGTAATACAAGTCTTCACGGAAGCGGCCTCTTTCGACTTCGGCCTCGAGGTCGCGGTGCGTCGCCGCCACCACGCGCACGTCGACCTTGATGGTCTTGGTGCCGCCCACGCGTTCCAGTTCGCCTTCCTGCAACACGCGCAGCAGCTTGGCCTGGAAGGACGCGGAGATCTCGCCGATCTCGTCGAGGAACACCGTGCCGCCCTCGGCCTGTTCGAAGCGCCCTTTGCGTTGAGCGACCGCGCCGGTGAACGCACCTTTCTCATGACCGAACAGTTCGCTCTCCAGCAAGGTTTCCGGGAGCGCCGCGCAGTTCAGTTTGACGAAGGCGTTGCGTGCGCGCGGCGAGTTGTAATGGATGGCGTTGGCGATCAACTCTTTACCGGTACCGGTCTCGCCGCGGATCAGCACCGTGGTGTTCCACTTCGCCACCAGCCGCACCTGTTCGAAGATGCGGCGCATCGCCTGCGTGTGGCCGATGATGTTGTCGAATCCGTATTGCGCGCGCACCGTGCGGCGCAGGCCGTCGCGTTCCTCGGCGATCTCCTGTTTTTCCTGCGCCACTTCCTGCGACAGGCGCACGCTCTGACCGATCAGGTTGGCCACCATTTCCAGGAAATGGCGATACTCGTCCAGCTGGTACGCCATGCCCATGGCGGGTTGAGCGGCCAGCACGCCGACCACTTTCCGGCCGACACGGATCGGTACGCCGACGAACGCGCCTTGAGGGTTGTAGATGCCCATGCGCGACAGGAAGCGCGGCTCGTCCATGATGCAGTCGACCACGATGCTGTTACCGGTCTTGAGGATGGTGCCGACCACGCCTTCGCCGGGCAGGTAGCTCACTTCCTCGGTCACGGAGTCGGACACGCCGTACACCAGCGACACCTGCAGTTCGCCGGTGGCGGCATCGATCAGGCTGACCATGCCGCGATCCAGTCCAACGCCTTCGTGCAGTGCGTTCAGCACGCCGTCCAGGGTCTGCTTGAAGTTGAGCGAATGCGACAGCACGCGGCTGACTTGATACAGCGTCTCCAGTTCGGCGCGCAGCAGATTGAGTTCTTCGCGGGGATCAGACATGAGTCCCTCCCTTCGTCAGCGGCAACTGCACGCGCATGCGGCAACCTGTGTGATAAGCGGGGTCGATGTCCAGCGTGCCGCCGTGACGACTGACTACTTCTTGTGCCATGGCAAGTCCGAGTCCGAGGTGCTGTTTGCCGGCACCCTTGGTGGTGAAGAATGGTTGGAACACGGTGTAGCGCTGCTCGTCCGGTACGCCGGGGCCGCTGTCCTCCACGGTCACTTCCAGATGGTCTGTGTGCACGGTGCAGGCGATGCGCAATTCGCGCGTGCCGCCGCGCCGTTCGTTCATCGCCTCGATGGCGTTCGCCACCAGATGCTTGAACAGATTGGTCAGTTGCGCCGGGTGCGCCGCCAGCGTGGCTGACTGCGCCGCAGGCGACCATTCCACCACGATGCCCGCGCTGAGCAGCTTGGCGGTAGCCAGCTTCAGCACATCCACCAGAACGTCGTTGATGTCTATCAGTTGCAGGGTCTCATCGTCGTTGTCGGGGATGCAGGCGCGCAAGGTCTCCAGCGCCTCTCGGCTCTTGTTGATAGCTTCCTCCAGCGCGCTGGAAGAGAGGTCTCCGGAACCATTGGTGGCGCCTTGGCTGGACAAGCGACGCTCCAGCATGGACGTGGCGGCACTGAGCATATTGAGCGGGCCTTCCAGTTGGAACACCGCACCGGCCAGCGTCTCGCGCAGTCCCTGTATGCGTTCCTGTTCCGCCAGCAATGCGCGCAGGCTGTTGATGCGCAGGTCTTCCTGCTGGCGCTTCAGTTCGCTGATGTCCTGGATGGTGAGCAGCAGATAGTGACGGCGTGTGGGTTCATAGAAAGCGTCGGCACCGACATCCTGCTCCTCGAACCATGACACCGCGCAGGAGAACCAGCGTGTCGCCTTCTTCTGCGTCTCGATCTGCACTTCGCGTGCGGCGATATTGCGGTGCTTCTGATAGGCGGTCGTGAAGGCATCGCCCATCTGCGCACGCAACGCGGCGATCAGGCGCGCAGCCGGCTCTTTGCCCAGATCGCCGATCAGTTTCTTGTATTCCTGATTGTCGAGCAGCACATGTTCCTGCTCGTCCAGCAGCACGATGGCGACCTGCGCCGCGTCCACCACCGACTCGATCAATGTCTTCTGGTTCTGCACCTGGCGTTCCAGCCGGTGCACCTCGGTCACATCGCGCTGCATGCCGAGGAAGTGCGTGGTCTCGCCCTGATCGTTCACCACCGGCGTGATGGTCACGTCGGCCAGATAGCGGCTGCCGTCCTTGCGTTTGTTCACCAGCAGTCCGTTCCAAGGGCGCTGTCGTTGTATCTGCGCCCACAGCGTCTCGTACACCAGCTTGGGTGTGACGCGGTAGGACAGGATGGACTCGTTGTGGCCGACGATCTCTTCCTGCCCGTAGCCGGTGATGCGCGAGAACGCATTGTTGGCATAGAGGATGTTGGCGCGCGCGTCGGTGATCGAGATCGCCAGCGCAGCCTGTGCGACGGCCTGTCTGAACAGGTGGGTCGGCAGATTCTCCGGTGGCTGTATCGGGTCGGACATATGGACTCCAAATTGAATGACATCACACATTCAGCAATAAGCATGCCCGACTCTTTTTGTTTTGCGCTCAACGCCGCAGTCATTGGGCGGATTGTTGTGTTTGCTACATCGGTGCATCGGCGAACCCGACAACGACAAGGGTTTTTCGCACCGCGCTGGTGCGGGTATCGCCCAAATGCCTGATTCCGTGCACACCCTTTCGGTGCGCAGCGGTTGGCACGGCGCTTGCAGAGTAGGGCACAGGAGAACGAACGCGATGTCTGAGATATTTCTACTGTTATTGGGCACAGCACTGGTGAACAACGTGGTGCTGGTGAAGTTTTTGGGACTGTGCCCGTTCATGGGCGTGTCCCGGAAGATGGACGGCGCGCTCGGCATGGGTATGGCGACCACCTTCGTACTCACCTTCGCCACTGCCGCGAGCTGGATGCTGGAGCATTGGCTGTTGCAGCCGCTGGGTATCCAGTATCTGCGCATCCTCGCGTTCATCCTCACCATCGCGGCGACCGTGCAGTTCACCGAGATGGCGATCCGCAAATTCAGTCCAGGCCTGTATCAGGTGCTGGGCATCTATCTGCCGCTGATCACCACCAACTGCGCGGTGCTCGGTGTGGCGCTACTCAACGTGCAGGAGAAGAACGGCTTTTTGCACAGTCTTCTATATGGCTTTGGTTCCGCGCTCGGCTTCACGCTGGTGATGCTGTTGTTCACCGGTCTGCGTGTGCGCCTGTCACTGGCGCAAGTACCCGCCGCGTTCGCGGGTGCGCCCATCGGTTTCGTGGTCGCCGGATTGCTGTCGCTGGCGTTCATGGGTTTTGCAGGTTTGGCTTCTCATTAAGGAATATCAGATGCTAGTCGCCGCCATCGTTAGTTTGACTGTCTTGGGCACCGTGCTCGGTCTGCTGCTCGGTCTGGCCGCGCGCTATCTGCGCGTGGAAGGCAATCCCATCATCGCGGAGATCGAGCAGATGTTGCCCGGCTCGCAATGCGGCCAATGCGGCTATCCCGGTTGCACCGGTGCGGCGCAGGCGCTGGCCGACGGCAGTGCGCCGGTCAATCTGTGTCCGCCGGGCGGCGTGGCGCTGGTGCAGGCACTGGCCAACAAGCTGGGCGTGGAAGCCGATCTGTCCGGCGTGGAAGACCAAGGCCCGCAGGTGGCCGAAGTGAAGGAAGAGATCTGCATCGGTTGCACGCGCTGTTTCAAGGTCTGCCCTACCGACGCCATCATGGGTGCGGCACAACAGATCCATGTGGTGTTCCGCGAAGCGTGCACCGCGTGCAGCAAATGTGTGGACGTGTGCCCGACCGAAGCGCTGTCACTGCAAGCCGTGCCGGTCACTCTGCAGTCCTGGTACTGGAACAAACCGAAGCTGGAGGCTGTGTGACAACACGACGCGAAGCGGCTTGTTGCGGTGAAGGCTCACCTTTAGGTTATGCCGTAACCACGCTGTTCGACAGATTCTTCTCCGGCATGCGAGGTGGCGTGCACCCTGAAGGCCGCAAGGACCTGTCGGCCGCGCGCGGCATCCGCGCGTTACCGCTTCCGCAGAAACTGTACGTTCCGCTGCAGCAACACATCGGCGCACCGGCCACGCCGGTGGTCAATGTGGGCGAGCGCGTATTGAAGGGGCAGCTCATCGCCGCCGCGCAGGGCAATGTCTCCGCCCCGGTACATGCGCCGACCTCGGGCATCATCGTCGCGCTGGGTGACCATGTCGCGCCGCATCCTTCCGGCTTGCCGGTGCCGACCTTCACGCTGGCCTGTGACGGGCTGGAGGAGTGGGTTCCACTGCAAGCCTGCGATGATCCGTTCGCGCTGGAAGCGGAAGACATCGCCGCGCGTGTTGCGGCGGCCGGCATCGTCGGTCTCGGTGGTGCGACCTTTCCTTCCGCGCTGAAACTCAATCTGAGTCGCGGTGTGCAGACGCTGATCATCAACGGCGGCGAGTGCGAACCCTATCTTACCTGCGACGACCGCATCATGCGCGAGCGCGCCACCGCTATTGTCGAAGGCATCAGCCTGATCGCGCAAGCTGTCTCCGCCAAAGAGGTCATCGTCGGCATCGAAGACAACAAACCGGAAGCCATCGAAGCGATGCGCGGCGCGGCACGCGCGGCCAGCATGAAAGTGGTGGCCATGCCCAGCATGTATCCCATGGGTTCGGAGAAGCAGATCATCCAGGTGCTGACTGGGCAGGAGATTCCGGCAGGTGGACGCCCGGCCGACATCGGCGTGCTGGTGCACAACGTCGCCACCGCCTTCGCCGTGCATCAGGCGATCCGCTTCGGCAGGCCGCTCATCTCGCGCATCGTCACCGTTAGCGGCGGCGCGATCAAATCGCCGTGCAATGTGGAAGCGCTGGTGGGCACGCCGGTGCAACAATTGATCGATTTCGCGGGCGGCTTCTCGCAAGCCGCAGCACGCATGGTGCTGGGTGGTCCGATGATGGGACAGCACATCACCAACACCGCTGTGCCGGTGGTGAAGGGCAGCAGCGGCATCCTTGCGCTGACATCGGACGAGATCGGCCAGAACGAAGCGTCACCGTGCATCCGCTGCTCCACTTGCGTGCGGGCCTGTCCGGTCGGCCTGTTGCCGCTGGAGATGGCGGCGCACATCCGCGGCTCCGATCTGTCCGGTGCGGTCGATCTCGGTCTCAAGGATTGCATCGCCTGCGGTTCCTGTTCCTATGTGTGCCCGGCGCACATCCCGCTGGTGCATTACTTCAACTACGCCAAGGGCGATCTCGCCGCGCAGGAGCGCGGCAAGCTTAAACAGGAAGCCACCAAGAAACTGGCCGATGCGCGCAGCGAACGCATCGCGCGCATCGAACGCGAACGCGCCGAGATGATGGCGAAACGCAAAGCCGCGCGCGAAGCCAAAGAGCGCGCTGCCAAGGAAGCCGCAGCGAAAGCGGCAGCGGAGACTGCATGAACCCCATCGCCCACTCCCCGCACGCGCACGCGCCGAGCTCCATCGGCAAGGTGATGCTCACCGTGATGCTGGCGCTCACGCCGGCCACGCTGTTCGGCTTCTGGCTGTACGGCTGGCCGGCCATCCATCTGTGGGCGGTGGCGATCATCGCTGCCATCCTCGGCGAAGCTTTCGTCATCCGTCTCCAGCAGCGCGCGGTGCGTCCGGTCATCATGGACGGCTCCGGCATCCTCACTGCCTGGCTGCTTGCACTGTCGTTGCCGCCCTATGCGCCGTGGTGGATCGCGGTGCTGGGCAGTTTGTTCGCAGTGATCGTCGGCAAGCAGATCTTCGGCGGACTGGGACAGAACGTGTTCAATCCGGCGATGGCCGCGCGCGTGATGCTGCTCATCTCGTTCCCGCTGGAAATGACGACCTGGGGCGCGCCTCTGCCGCTGACTTCACCGAACGGATTGAATCTGATCGAGGGGCTGCGTGTCACCTTCTTCAGCCAGCCGATCGACGGCATGGCCAGTGCCTCGCTGCTCGGTCATGTGAAGACCGAGTTCACGCGCGGCATCGGGCTCGAACAGGCACTTACCGGTTTCTTCACGCCGATGGATGCGCTGTGGGGGATGCGTGCCGGCAGTCTGGGTGAGACGGCAGCGCTGATGTTGCTGCTGGGCGGTCTGGTGCTCATCGCGCGCCGCATCATCACCTGGCATGCGCCGTTCGCCATGCTGCTCGGTGTGGCGGTGCCCGCGCTGATCTTCAGCCTCATCGACGGCAACCACTATGCCGGGCCGCTGGTGCATCTGTTGTCGGGCGGCGTGATGCTGGGCGCGTTCTTCATCATCACCGATCCGGTCACATCACCGAATACGGCCAAAGGGCAATTCATCTTCGGCCTCGGCTGCGGCCTGCTCACTTGGGTCATCCGTACCTGGGGCGGCTATCCGGAAGGTGTGGCCTTCGCTGTGTTGCTGATGAACGCCGCCACGCCGCTGATCGACCAGTACGTCAAGCCGCGCATCTATGGCCGTGACCGCAAAGGCGCGGCATTGCCCGCGAAGAAGGGGGCGTGATGAAACTCGACGAATTGCGTTCCAAGCTCGGGTATCAAGCGTCGCTGCTTGGCAGCGTGGCACTGCTCACCAGTGCGGCACTGGCCTTTGCCTCGCTGGCCACCGGGCCGGACATCAAGGCGGCGGAAGAGGCCGACCTCAAGCAATCGCTGACGCAGGTATTGCCGGGCAGCTACGACAACGAATTGCTGAAGGACACGGTGACTCTGCCGAGTGCGGAGGGCGAAGTGCTGGCATATCGAGCACGGCGCGCCGGCCATGTGGAAGCGGTGGTGTATCGCGTCACCGGCTACGGCTATTCGGGTGCCATCGTGTGCGTGATGGGCGTGTCGCGCGAAGGAAAATTGCTCGGCGTGCGCGTCATCAAACATGCGGAGACGCCGGGCTTGGGTGACAAGATCGAACCGGCCAAAGCCGACTGGATACACAGCTTCGCAGGGAAGTGGCTGGGCGAGCCGCCCATCGACAAGTGGGCGGTGAAGAAGGACGGCGGCGTGTTCGACCAGTTCGCCGGCGCCACCATCACGCCGCGCGCGGTGGTGAAGGCGGTGAAGGGTGGTTTGCAGTTCTTCGAAGCGAACAAGGCGGTTTTGCTCGACGAAGCAGGAGGTGAAAAGTGAACGAGAAATACGGTCGCATCACCCGTGAGGGTCTGTGGGACAACAACGTCGTGTTCGCGCAGATGCTGGCGCTGTGTCCGCTGCTGGCGGTGACCAGCACGGCCACCAACGGACTGGGCATGGGGCTGGCGAGTACCGCCGTGCTGCTGCTGTCCAACATCATCGTGTCCAGTGTGCGTCATCTGATCAGTCCCGAAGTGCGCATCCCGGTCTACATCGTGTTGATCGCCACATTGGTGACACTGGTGGACATGAGTCTGAACGCTTGGGCGCACGAGTTGTACAAGGTGCTCGGCCTGTTCATCGCGCTGATCGTGGTGAACTGCGCCATCCTCGGCCGCGCCGAATCGTTCGCGTCCAAGAACAGCGTGCCGGACGCGGCGCTGGACGGCTTGATGATGGGACTGGGTTTCACGCTGGCACTGGTGGCGCTGGGCGGTGTGCGCGAGATATTGGGCAGCGGCACATTGTTCGCCAATGCACATCTGTTGCTGGGGCCTGCGTTTGCCTTCCTCGAAACCACCATCGTGCCGGACTACAAGGGTTTTCTGCTGATGATCCTACCGCCGGGCGGCTTCATGGCATTGGGATTTTTGCTGGCTGCGAAGCGCGTATTCGACCGCCGCCGCGCCGAACGTGCTGAAGCTGTGGCCGCGGTTGCGGTTCAGGAGGCATGAGATGCAAGTCGGTATCGCTTACTCCGAACCCGTCAACCAGCTCTGGCTGCGCATCGAAGTGCCGGAGGAGACCACCGTGCAGCTCGCCATCGAGCAGTCCGGCATCCTCAACAAATTCCCGTACATCGATCTGGAAACATACAAGGTCGGTATCTACGGAAAGATGGCCGAGCTGGAAGACAAGCTCAAGCCGGGCGACCGTATCGAGATCTATCGCCCCATCACCGCCGATCCGGCGACCGTGCCGAGGCGCGTGTTCGCCGGGGAAGACGATGAGTAACAACTTTTTTCTTTAACCAACCCACAGGAAGTAAAACCATGCTATTCGACACCTATGAACCCAAAGGCCTGCTGTTCAACATGAACTTCAAGGAATCCGACGGAAACTATGCGAGCTATCGCGGCGATCTGGTGCTTGAGCTCGGCGAAGTCGGCGATGCCCATGGCCATCTCAAACCGCCCGTGCACACCATCAAGAACACCGTGGTGCTGGCCGAGAACGACAAGATCAAACTGTACGTCGGCAGCCTGGACGATCTGGCCTTGCTGCCCAAGGTGCTGGACTACTACCAGGCCGATTTCGCGCCGGACGTGAAGATCATCATGTTCGTGGTGAACATCAACAAACCGCTTGTGATCGAAATGGGCGGCCTCTCCATCGCCGCGATCGGCATGCAGGAAGGCCTGATATGGAACGAGCTGATCGATATCGCCGCGCTGGACAAGGGCGACTTCAAAGGCCAGTCACCCACCCAGAAGATCGTCACCGTGTACAAGGCGCTGTCCGACTACAAGCCCAAGGGCGACAAGGTTTCGTTCGACGAGGCACTGACTCGCACCGTGGAACTCACACGTGCAGGCCGCGGCCCGGTGTGATTGGACTGTCATTCCCGCGGAAGCGGGAATCCAGTGAGACATAGAACTGCGAAGCATGCAAAGCCGGGTTCGTCTCGCTACGCGAGTATTTTCTGAATAGCTGGATTCCCGCGTGCGCGGGAATGACAAACCTTGAGGTATGTAGATGTCACGAATCGGACTCTTCTTCGCCAGCAGCACCGGCAACACGCGGCGCATCGCCAAGGCCATCAAAAAGCGTTTCGACGACGAGACGATGGCCGATGCGCTCAATGTCAACAAGGCGACGCCGGAGCTGTTCGGCAGTTACGAGCTGCTTATCCTCGGTACCTCGACCTTGGGCGCGGGCGCGTTGCCGGGGTTGTCCACCGACTGCATGGGCGGCGGCTGGGAGGAGTTCCTGCCGCAACTGGAAGCGCTGGACTTCAGCGGCAAGACCATCGCCCTGTTCGGACTGGGCGACCAGAACAAGTACGCGGAGGAATTCGTCGATGCGATGGGCATCCTGTATGAGTTCTTCAAATCACGCGGGGCGAGTTTCGCAGGCAGCTGGCCGGCGGACGACTATGCGTTCATCGCATCCAAAGCATTGGTCGACGATGACTTCGTCGGGCTCGCACTGGATCAGGAGAATCAGAAACTGCTGACCGATGCGCGCGTGGAAGCCTGGCTGAAACAGATCGCCCCCACATTCGGATTGCCGTCATGGGCGTGAAGCGTGCCGCCAAGTTGCGCCACCTGCGTGCCCAGCACCGCAAGCAGGCGATGATCGTGGCAGTGGTCGGTTACACCGCCGAGACCTGGGCGCAGGTGAAGGCCACGGCCATCGATCCGCAGTGTTTCGAGGACACTTTCGAGAAATGGAAGGATGCCGCGCTCTCCGCACGGCGCGAGTTCCAGCGTTCGGGCGTGCAGGCGGTGGAATGCCAGCTTGAGCCGGATGTGTTCGCCGAGTGGTGCGCGCAGCATCAGCAACAGAACGATTCAAAAGCGCGCGCCGAGTTCGTGTCGGTGAAACTGGGGGAGTTATACGGACAGTCTGCCTGAGTCGGCGAAACAGGCTGGCATGCTATTCGCTTAATGCATTGTAAGGAAACCGACAGTGCATAGATATGGAACTCGCCAGAGACGAATACGCCACACACACCGCCCACGATGAACTGCTGGATCGCGCGCTGCAACCGCGTGCGGCGGCTCAACCATTGTTCGACTATCTGAACTCGCTGAACGATGGCGAGCTGGCCAAGCGGCAGCAGGCGGTGGATGCCACCATCATGGCGATGGGCATCACCTTCACGGTGTACAGCGAGGCGGGCAACATCGATCGCGTGTGGCCGTTCGACCCGATCCCGCGCGTGATGGGACGCAAGGAATGGGAATCCATCCAGGCCGGGCTCAAGCAACGCTTGCGCGCGCTGAACCTGTTCATCAACGATCTGTATAACGAACAGCGCATCATCAAGGATGGTGTGTTCCCGGCCGAAGTGCTGGAAGGATCGGGTAACTTCCGTCCGCAGTGCGTGGGCATCACGCCCCGCTTTGGCGTGTGGGCGCACATCTGTGGCACCGACTTGGTGCGCGACAAGGACGGCACCGTGTATGTGCTGGAGGACAATCTGCGCGTGCCGTCCGGCGTCTCCTACATGCTGGAGAACCGCCAGGTCATGAAGCGCATCTTCCCCGAGGTGTTCCGCACCACCAACATCCTGCCGGTGGACGATTACCCGATGCAGCTTTATCAGATGCTGGCTTCACTCTCACCGCGCGAGGGAGAGCAGCCGGTGATCGTCGTACTCACGCCCGGCATCTACAACTCTGCCTATTTCGAACACAGCTATCTGGCGCAGCAGATGGGCGCGTATCTGGTGGAAGGCAGTGACATGGTGGTCGGCGCAGACGACATCGTCTACATGAAGACCATCACCGGCTTGCAACGCGTGGATGTGATTTATCGCCGTATCGACGACGCATTCCTCGATCCCGAGGTATTCAATCCGGATTCGGTGCTGGGCACGCCGGGATTGATGCGCGCCTGGCGCAAAGGGAATGTCGGTATCGCCAATGCGCCGGGCGCGGGCGTGGCCGACGACAAGGTGGTGTATGCCTTCGTGCCCGAGATCATCCGCTACTACCTGAACGAAGAGCCCATTCTCGCCAATGTGCCCAGCTATCTGTGCATGATCGAAGAACAGCGCGACTATGTGCTGGCGAATCTGGACAAACTGGTGGTGAAGCCGGCCAACGAATCCGGTGGCTACGGCATGCTGATCGGCCCGCGCGCCACGCCGGAAGAGCGCGACAAGTTTGCCAAACTGATACGCAACGATCCGCGCAACTACATGGCACAGCCCACGCTGGAGATCTCCACCGCGCCGACGCTGGTGGACGGAATACTCGCGCCGCGCCACCTCGACCTGCGGCCTTTCGTGCTGCAGTCCGACCAGTTGTATGCCACCACCGGCGGCCTCACGCGTGTGGCCATGCGTAAGGGTTCGCTGGTGGTCAATTCCTCGCAGGGCGGCGGCAGCAAGGACACCTGGATCGTGGAGGACGCAGCATGATGCTCGCCCGCGTAGCAGAGAACCTTTACTGGATGGCGCGCAATCTGGAGCGCGCCGAGAACACCGCACGTCTGATCAACAGCACCACCCACGTGTTGCTCGACTTGCCGCACGGCGCGACATTCGGTTGGGCCAATCTGGCCGAGATCGCCGGTCTGGACGACCTGTTCGCCAAGACCTATCCCGAAGCGAACGAAGAATCCATCATGCGCTTCCTGATCGAGGATGAAGCGAACCCCAGCTCCATCTTCGCCTGTGTGAAATATGCCCGCGAGAACACCCGCACCCTGCGCGAAGTGTTGCCCGCCGAGATGTGGGAGCGCATCAACAGTCTGTATCTCTATGTGCGCCAGAACGCGCCGGCCGCCTGCCGTAACCGGCGCGAGCGCTACATGGTGTTGAACGAGGTCATCCAGCAGCGGCATGCCATCGTCGGCCTGTTCTCCGGCAGCATGCCGCACGACGATGCCTACCAGCTGATCAAGCTCGGGCGCAATATCGAGCGCGCCGACATGACCACGCGCATCCTCGATCTGCATTCCGCCATCAGCTTCCCGGAAGATAGCGTGGTGCGCGAAGCGCTGGTGGAGCGCATCTGGATGAGCACGCTCGAATCGCTGTCCGCCTACCAGACCTATCGCCGGCTGGTCGCCATGCATGTGCGCAGCAACGATGCCATCCGCTTCCTGTTGCAGGACATGCGCTTCCCGCGCAGCGTGTCGCATTGTCTTAACGAGATGGAGACCTGTTTCAGGCTGATGCCGAAGTCGCAGCAGTTGCAACAGCTCACTGCATTGCTGCGGCTCAAGATCGCGCAGCACCCCACTGCCGATCTGGATGCGGTTGCGCTGCACGAATATATCGACCTGCTGCAGCTGCAGCTGGGTGAGATACACGATGCGCTGTTGCAGAACTATTTCCATGCCTGGCGGGACGGCATCCCGCCCTCCGTGCAAACGCAGGGCGACTTCGAGTTTGCCCAGCAATGAAAGCGCGTGTTAGTGTTGCGCGCCCGATAGACGCGTCGCCGCGATACGGTGACTTACTCAACCAGAAATGATCGCATCCCTATGACATATTGCCTGGCCATCAACACCGACGAAGGCGTGGTGTTCTGTTCCGATTCGCGCACCAATGCCGGATTCGACAACATCTCCACCTACACCAAGATGCATTCCTTCGTGTGGCCGGGCGAGCGCACCTTCGTGTTGTTGTCGGCGGGCAATCTGGCCACCACGCAGGCCGTGGTGAAGCGGCTGTGGAGTGACATCGAGGAGGCGGCACAGGTCAATCTGCGCAGCGTGCCAAACATGCTCGCCGCCTCCGACTACATCGCCAGTATCAGCGCCGCTGTGCAGAAACAGCATGCCGAGCGAGATACCGCGAACACCAATTTCGAAGCCACCTTCATCTTCGGCGGTCAGGTCGGCAACGGCAAACCCGAGACACTGCTCATCTACCCGCAGGGCAACTACATCCACGAATCGGACGACCACCCCTTTTTGCAGATCGGCGAAGTGAAGTATGGCAAACCCATCCTTGACCGCATCATCAAGCGCGACACCCCCATCGAGCGCGCCGCACGCTGCGCGCTGGTGTCGATGAACTCCACCACCCGAAGCAACCTCACCGTCGGCCCACCCATCGACCTGCTCATCCTCAGAAAGGGCGCCCTCGATTTCGGCCAGCGCATGACCCTCACCGAGAACGATCCCTTCGCCAAGGAACTGTCGGAAGCCTGGAATCAGGGACTGGTGCAAGCATTGATGGGATTGCCCAGATTTCCCTGGGAGAGCTGAGCTCCACTCACAGCAGGAACGAAGTGGGAAGTCGCGAAGATACCTGGATCACCAGCGAACACATCATGAACGGCTAAGATCGGACCGGCGTATAACCTTGGCCTATGCTCGGGAATTTGACACTTCAGGCATGGACAAATACACGCCCTCTGTATATGGTGCAGGTGCGATACCTGAGTAACGTCACTGTTGCGCAAACAATCGAATCATTAAAAATAAAATGCGGTCCGATTTGGCTTGGAATGGGAGGGATGCTCGCGAATTGTTGATGAGATTCGCGCTGTATTTCTTGCCTGCCGCATTGCTGCTTGCGATTGCTGTAGCGGCGTACATCGATGCAGACAGCGCCCAGAATCTGAAGATCACCAAAGTTCGCGAAGCGGCTCGGGTCGAAAATGCCCATGCCCAGATCGCGCAGGATTTTCAGGAGGTGATCGCCGATCTGCGTGTCCTTGCAGAGACGCCAGTCTTGCTCCACTACCTTGATGGCGGTGCCCGCGTGCCGCGCGATGACCTGTCGCACCAAATGCTGGTGATCGCCAAGGAGGCGCGGCGCTACGATCAGTTGCGCTATGTCGATATCAAGGGCATGGAGGTTATACGCATCAATTTCAATGCCGGCCAGCCCGTCATCGTTCCTCAAGCCGCATTGCAGGACAAATCTACCCGATATTTCTTTCGCGACACGATCAAGCTTGGGCGGGGCGAGGTGTATGTCTCGCCGCTTGATCTGAACATCGAGCATGGTGAG
>Ga0209231_1000175_pt1 | contig 44726 bp, 41 predicted proteins | sample Deesub45470m_DNA_FD_188086 | JGI IMG/M metagenome (GOLD analysis project Ga0209231, IMG submission 188086) | Deep subsurface microbial communities from North Pacific Ocean - 450_OLKR46/470m Metagenome (SPAdes) (version 2) | ecosystem: Environmental > Terrestrial > Deep subsurface > Unclassified ... | reverse complement strand
AAAAGAAGATTTTTCAATGGTTTCACCAGCGAAAAGCAAAGCAATTTTTAAAACAAATTACTGCTATTTCTGTCGAAAACCCTACCGCTGTTGAATTAATAAAAACTAAATTCCCGGAATTAACCGACAACGTTTTTCTAATGCCAAATGGTATAAATTGTCAGTTTGCTGCTGCAAATTTTCCTATCATAAAAAATTATCAAGAAAAAGAAAATATTATTCTTTCTGTTGGCAGAATTGGAGCTGCTGACAAAAATTATGTATTGCTTTTAGAAGCATTTATGCAAGCTAATTTACCTAATTGGAAACTAATTTTAATCGGAGAAGTTACTCCTGAATTTCAAAAATTAGTAGATGGTTGGATGGCACACCACCCTAAATTGAAAGATAAAATTGAGCTTACAAGCAACATTATCGACAGAAAAACTCTTTATGAGTATTACAATCGTGCAAAAATATTTTGTCTTTCATCTCCTAAAGAATCTTTTGGAATAGCTTTTATTGAAGCTATGTATTTTGGCAATTACCTTGTTGGCACTACAGGAATGTCGAGTTTTAAATACATTTCAAACAACTTTAAACACGGAGAAGTTGTTGTACCAAACGACACTAAAAAACTAAGCAACGTATTAGAAAAAATAACTACCAACGAGTTGTTAATAGAAAACAATTTAAGTACTGCTCACCAACAAGTTCTTGATTATTTTTGTTGGGATAAGGTTATTGAACCTTTATTGAAAAGAATTAATTAGAGTTCAGCCTCTCGACTTTATAAACAGACATTAATTAACGCATGGGAAAAGTTTTACGATTATCAGCTGTTTTACTAAATAATCTCAAGTGGTGGTTCATCAAAAAAAGTTGGGTGTTCGTTAATTGTAAAAAGAACAACGATAAGCAACCAACTCATCAAAACTATACCTTAGGAATTACTACCTACAAAGAACGTTTCGATTCCTATTTAAAACCTTTAATTCTACATCTCAACCATCTTTTTCCCGATACACAAATGGTGGTTGCCGTAAATGGTTTTCATAACCAAGAAGAACAAAAAATTTACCTCGAAAAAATTCATCATTTCCTTACTCCTTTTAAAAACATTACTTTTTTTACTTATAACGAACCACAAGGACTTTGCAAACTTTGGAATCAGATAATTTTAAAAGCAAATTCGCCAAAAGTATTTTTACTCAATGATGATATTTCTATCTACAAAGCATTTAGAAAAGAGATAGAAACCACTGGTATTTTGAATAGTAATTTTGGAATTATCAACGAAAGTTATAGTCATTATCTTATTGATAAATCCATCATACAAAAAGTAGGTTGGTTCGATGAACGTTTTCCGGCTATTGGCTATGAAGATCATGATTATGAAATTCGCATGGCTTTAAATGGTTTAGTTCCTGAATTTTTTAATTTTAGCAGCATAAAAAACGAAGTGGTAGTACCAAAAGATTGGTCGTGGGGAGAAAATGACAATATTATACTAAGAAAATATAGCAGTGCTAATGAAAAACACTACCTTAGCAAATGGGAATTTTCGGAAACAGATAAAGATGGGTTTGTATTTGTAAGAATTGCACAAGGTTACGTTAAATTAAAAGAAGGAATGGAAACGCCTAATTTTTACAACACTATAGAATTAAATTAACAATGTATTTAGAAGCAGCTTTAAAAAATATGACTTATCGATGCAAAGGAAGATGCTTAAAAATCTACCTTTTACTACATGGTTGCAAGGTAGGTAAAAAGTTAAAATGCCTTCAATTCCCAAATTTCAGAGCCATTCCTAAAAAAAATATTACTATAGGCAATAACGTAACTATTGGCAAAAATGTAACTTTTGAAATTGGTAATGAGGGAAAACTAATATTTGATGATAATGTTCTAATTGCCGACAACATTCTACTAAGTACACTAACCTCAATTCGGTTAGGAAAATGGTCTGCTATTGCAGAAAATGTAAGTATAAGAGGCAGTTTTCATGAAATGAAAAAAGACCAACCTTATCGTTTACAAGGAAATATTTCTGAACCAATTATTATAGAAGAAGATACTGGTGTTGGTGCAGGATGCGTAATATTAATGGGAGTAACAATCCCTAAAGGTGCCTTCATTGGAAGCAATTCATTGGTAACAAAAAATGATGAGTTGGAAGAATATGGAATTTATGGAGGAAATCCGTTGAAATTATTAAAGAAACGAACTTGAAAATGAATTTCCCGCAGATTTCGGGGATTTTCGCAGAAAAAAATCAGCGAAATCTGCGGGCAACAACAAACATGAATAATCCATTAGTTTCCATAATAACAGTAGTTTACAATGGTGAAAAACACATTGAACAAACCATAAACAGTGTGCTGAGTCAAATGTATTCTAACGTTGAGTATATTATTATTGATGGAGCTTCAAAAGATAATACGCTGAACATAATTAAAAAATACGAAAACAAAATTGCTCAGATTGTTTCTGAAAAAGATAGCGGAATTTATAATGCTATGAACAAAGGGTTGGCATTGGCAAAAGGCGAAATAATTGGCATTCTCAATGCCGATGATTATTATTTTGAAAATACGCTAAAACAAGTTGTTGACGTTTTTTCAACCTCTCAATCTGACATTGTTTATGGTAACATGGTAAAACTACGAACCATTCAAAATAAAGATTACCTTAAAGAAGTTGCTCCAAATATTTCTCTTATGGAACGCACGATGCCTATCTTCCATCCCGCTACTTTTATAAAAAAAACAGTGTATGAAAAAATTGGCAATTTCAACGAAAAGTACAAGTTGTCTGCCGATTATGATTTTATATACCGAGTCTACAAAAACAACATGAAATTTGAATACATTCCTCAACCACTAACAGTTTTTAGAGTAGATGGCATTAGCAGTATTAATTGTCAATCTTACAAAGAAGGGTATAAAATATTAGTTACTCACGGCTCACCTTACGATAAAGAAATGAAACGTTTGGTGTTGAAATGTAAAATTAAAACACTTTTTAGGACAGTTTTTAATTTCTTTATTCGCATATTTGGATTAACAAAGTGGAACGAGAAAAGATTGATTAACAAGTGGAAGTAAAAAACATACAGAACGCATGAAGAAAGAAGAAGTAAAGAAATTTTTTGAGCAAACCGATATTTATTTTAATTACGATTACAACATAAAAATTAGAACTGAAACCGTTGCTGATTTCATTAAAAACCTTGAGTTTAACAATGTATTGGACATGCCTTGCGGAAATGGTTACATCTCCCTAAAAAACAGCAAAAATTTCAAGCAGCTAACGTTGGTAGATTTTTCTGAGAACATGATTAAGTTGGCTAAAGAAATTGCCACAGAACAAGCTACTAAGAATGTTTCTTTCCTAAGAAGTGATATTTACGATACCAACTTTCAATCTGAAACATTTGATTTAGTGATTTCTTTGGGAATTTTAGCTCATGTTGATGATGTGGAGACATTCTTAACTTACATACAATCTTTAGTGCAACCAAAAGGACATATTATTATTCAAAATACAGATTACGACCATAATTACAGTAGGTTAATAAGATTTTATTTAGGTGTAAGAAGGTTGGCAGGAAAAGACAAATATCAACTTAACAAAGTTCCTGCAAAATTGGTGGAAAACAGCTTTAAAAAAGCAGGATTTACTTGTAAAAACAAATTTAGATACAACCAATCTTTTGTTGGACTTTCAAAATTATTTTCCAACGAAAAAAAATATGAACTAACCAGAAAATGGTTTGGATCTGTTGGCAATAACAAAAACGCAAAACTTGGAAGTGATTACATTTATCTATTTCAAAAAAATTGAATAATCCCACAAACATAAAAGCACTTATTTTACCTGAACTTTTTCCAGATTTTGAAGGAGATATGAAAGGTGTTTTTATTGAAGATTATTTATTGGCAGTTCACTCAAAAATTGATACACAAACACTTTACGTTCGCTTAAGAGGAGAGCAAAAAGGCTGTGTTAGTGAGTTGTATAAAAATAAATTTAAACTAACCAGAGTGGTAGTTTGTAATAGAAATCTACCTAAATGGACAAAACCTCTTTTATATTTAAAATGGTTTTGGAAAGGCTATCAATACGGAATTACTTTTAAATCAACCAATATTATTCATGCTCACGGATTAGTAGTAAATGGTTTATTGGCTTATTTTATCAGTAAAAAATTAAAAATTCCATTTGTAGTTACTGAACATACAGGACCGTTTTCTAGAATTACACAACATCCCATTTTATCCAAAATAGCAAGGTTTGTAGGAAAAAAAGCAGATAAAGTGTTGGTGGTTAGTGAGCATCAAAAACAAGAAGTGCTTAAACTAAACATTCCTGAAAATAAAATTATAGTAATTTACAATCCGGTAAACGATATTATTTTTAAACCAAAGCCGGAAAACATTCTATTCAATAAAATTGCTTTCGTAAGCAGATTAGATGAATTTAAAGGCGGATTAAGAACTTTAAAAGCTTTTCATCAGTTACTTTCAACACATCCTGATTATGAATTAAAAATAGTTGGAGAAGGCGAAGAAAAAGTAGCTATTGAAAACTATATTGAAGAAAATCAGCTTCAAAACAAGGTAAAAATGAAAGGCTTGCTAACCAAAGCAGAAATTGCCAAAACACTAAAAACAGTTGACTTTTTGGTGTTTCCTAGTCGCCACGAAACCTTTGGATTAGTAGTCGCAGAAGCATTATGCTGTGGCGTTCCTGTGGTTTGCACCAACCAAACTGCGCCAAAGGAATTTGTAAATAAAACCAACGGTATTTTAGTAAATCCAGATGATGTAAATGCTATTTATGAAGCAATGTTGCAAATGATTAAGAACTACAATCAGTACAATTCTAGCAATATTAGTGAAAAAACCTCGAAGCAATTTGGAATAACTACCTTTGGGAATAAACTAACAGCAATCTATCAAGAATTATGTGCGGAATAGCAGGAATTTACGATAAAAATGGAGCGACTAAAGCAGATGCTGTTTTAATGTCACGCATTTTACAACATCGTGGTCCGGATGATGAAGGATTTTTGCTAGCAAATGAAGATGCTATTAAAACATTCCGTGGAAACGACACCATAAAATCGCTTTCTAATATTGAGCATATTGAAGAAAGCGACTTCCAAGCAAACTTTATATTGTTGCACCGAAGATTATCTATTATTGATGTTTCAGCCAATGGGCATCAACCCATGTGTGCCGAAAATGAAAACTTTTCTATCGTTTTTAATGGAGAAATTTATAATTACAAAGAAATTCGATCAGTCCTTCAACAAAAAGGCTACGTTTTTCAATCGGAAAGTGATACCGAAGTAGTTTTAAACGCCTTTATAGAGTGGGGTGCAGCTTGCGTAAACCAATTTGTAGGTATGTGGGCTTTTGCCATTTACCAGCATAAAGAAAAAAAACTATTACTTTCGAGAGATAGATTTGGGATAAAACCAATCTATTTATATCATCAAAACGATTTTTTTGTATTTGCTTCCGAAATTAAAGCCTTACTTCCTTTGGCAAAAGTGGATAAAAGCATTTCTGATGAAAGTTTAGGTTCTTATTTGGCTTATGGAACAACTCATCAACCGTATCAAAATTTATATAAAAACATTATTGATCTAGAACCAGGTTGTAATTACGAAATTGATTTAAGCGATTTATCTATAAAAAAACAAAATTATTTTTCGTTGGATACTGTTGTTGAACCGCTTACCAACACCCAAAATTTAACCCAACAATTTGAAGAATTATTTAATGATTCTATTGCACTTCATTTGCGTTCAGATGTGGAAATTGGTTCATGCCTAAGTGGTGGTTTAGATTCTAGCGCTATTGTTCATTATGCTTCGCAGCAATTGGGCGACAAAAAAATGCAAACATTTACTGCTGCTTATAAAAACAAAATTGTTGATGAATCAAATTACGCTCAACTAGTTGCTAATTCATTACAAAATGTTACCGACCATTACACCTATCCCAATGCTGCAACTTTTCTTAAAGATTTAGATAAAATAATTTACCATCAGGATTTACCGATAGGTTCAACTTCTATTTTTGCCCAGTGGGAAGTAATGAAATGTGCCAACCAACATCAGGTAAAAGTTTTGTTAGATGGGCAAGGTGCTGACGAAATATTGGGTGGTTACTACAATTTTGCAGGACTACAACTGATTGAGCTTTTAAAAAGAATGAAATTTATTCAGTTCTTTAAACAATATTATTTATTGAGAAAAAACTTTACTCCTGCAGTTAAAATGGCTGTCTTAAGGGCTGCTTATTACTACCTTCCCGAAAAATTACAACAAAAATTAAGAGCTACAGAAAGGCATAGCTATGCTTTTATTAAAGAAACTTCTTTAAAAGATTTAAGTTTAGAAGTTCCTAAAAGAGGTGGAAAAACATTTAGCAAACATTCCGATTTAAGCATGCAATTTGGAATGTATGAATTACTCCGTTATGAAGATAGAAATTCAATGGCTTTTTCTATAGAGTCGAGAGTGCCGTTTTTAGACCACCGCTTGGTAAATTTTATTAGAGCATTACCAACCAACGAAAAAATTAATGGCGGTTGGACAAAACTTATTTTGAGAAAAATTCTAGATAATAAATTACCCCATGAAATTGTTTGGCGTAAAGATAAAAAAGGTTTTATTACCCCTCAACAAGAGTGGAAAAATGAAATGATGGACACACTAACAAAGGAACTAAAAGAACTAAAAACACCCGATATTGTTGATAGAGATTATTTATTAGAATTGTGTAATCAAGATTTTTCAAATGCAACACACTTAAGCGAATTTTGGAGGGTTTATTCTGTGGTAAAATGGTATAATAACGCTAATACTCACTAATTTTAGTAATTCGGTGCTTTATATTACAATAAACTTTGTGTATTTTGCAATTAAAATAAATACATTACTATGAAGGTAGCTATTGTTTGTGGGCATTTTATTTCCAATATGGGATATATTGAAGTTCATTTGGCAAATGCCCTACATCAATTAAACCACAATATTGCTGTTTTCACAACTTCAACCATTCCTGCTTATGTAGGAAGCTTAACCACTATTGACGACAAAAATATTTCCTATAAAATAGAAAGACTCCAAACGGATTTTACGCTTGGACAAATGGTAAAGTCTAAAAAATTAGTTGCTAAAGTAAATGAGTTTAACCCTGAATTAGTAATATGTATTGGCGTGGGAAAATTATTTCCTCAGCCCATTTACGAACAAAAAAATCCAACCTATAAAATTGTTACCTTATTGGGTGATAATGAAGAAACTTACGCCAAAACTTATGGGTTTAAAAAGCTAAAAAATAAACTCATACAAATTATCTTAAAAAAGAAAGTGTATGAATTATCCATAGAAAAATCTACTGTTTTATTTCCTTATACACCTTCTACCAACCATATTATTGCTCAGTTTATCAATCCGAAATTAGTAGCTCAGCTTCATCAAAAAAGTGTAGAAATTTCTCTTGGTTTTGATGAAAACATGTTTTTCTTTAATGAAGAAGAAAGAATATCAAAAAGACAAGAACTTGGTCTGCCTGATGATGAATTGTTAATTATTACGGCAACAAGGGTTGTTCCTGAAAAAAACTTAGAAAAAATTATTGATATTGTTGACGAATGTAATCAAAAAGATATTTCAGTTACTTATCTTATTATTGGTTTTCAGGATGATAACTATAGTGGAAATTTGAAAAATTATATCCAACAAAAAGCATTCTCGACTAAAATTAAAACATTGCCTTTTATGAAGGCAGAAGACGTAAGGAAATACTACAATGCTGCTGATATAGGTATATTTACTAGAGCAGCTATTTCTATATTTGAAGCTTTAGCTACTGGATTATTTTTATTTTTACCACAGCAAAACAATGTAAAACATATTCTGAACAGTGAAAATGGCAGTTATTTTAATGAGTTAACTACGGAAGACATTCATAAAATAAAAGCTTCTGTAACAAAAAACCGAAAAGAACGCATTACTTTAGCCAAGAAATTTAACTATATCAATTTGACAAAAAAAATAGTAGCTCATAGTGAAGTTTAATCAATGGAAAATATGGCTAAAATCAAAACCATGGATACTCAAATGGTTTATTTTATTGGTTTTAATCCGACCAATAATTGATAATTTATATTTCTTAAAAGATATTTCACCTTTTTTATCTCCTTTATACATTGCCGGAGTTCTGACCCCATTAATGGTAATTTATGTTTTAGCAAAAACCAAAAAACCAGCGTCAACAAAGTTAGACCGACACATGCGATTTTTCTCATTTTTTCTTTTGCTCGGAACATTTTTTGTCATTGTGTTTGATCCGCTTTCTATGGTATCATTTGAATACTTATTAAAACTTTCTTTGCCTGTTTACATGTACTTTTTTGCCAGAAGGTTTATACAATCCAAAGAAGATTTGGATGGAATACTTACCACTTTTCTTTATTCCTCCGTTTTTGTTGCCGGGATTTTGATGTATGAAGTAGTTATCAATCCCATTAGAGTAGAAGAAAGCCGAGGAATGGGCAGAATACAAGGTAGTTTTGGCGATGTAGTAAGTTATGGTATTTACTTGCTATTCAGTTTTTTAATTGCTTGTTATTTCTACTTCTCCAAAAGAAAATTAATTCCGATGAGAAAAAGATTAAGAACTTTGTTAATCGTTGCTGCTTTTGCTCTGTTAGCGTTGGTAAATATTCACCACATTGCTTCGTACACCATTTTCACCTTAATTTTATTGTTGTTTTTAGTATATAATTTTAAAACTAACAAAGCCGCAGCATTTGGTATTTCTTTAATGTTATTTAGCTTATTTGTATTTTTTGGTCAACCCATAATTGAAGAAAAAGTTACGCCTCTGTTAGAAACCGATGTAGCTGTTTTTGAAGGTGAACAAGAATCAGGAAGGTTGCTGCATGGACGCGTTGGGCGGTGGGAATATATGGCAGGAATATTTACCGACCAAAATATATTTGTCCAATTTTTCGGCTATCCTTTTACACTAAAATATTCCTATCATTTTGTTGGTGTTGGCTCTCATAGCGATTATGTTAGGATTCTATTTTTAAGCGGATATTTTGGTTTGTACGCTTATCTATTAGTGCTATTTTCTTTTTATAAAAGAGCCAAACAAACAGGTTATGCACAGCGTTTTTTAGCTTATGGTTTATTGGCTATTATTTTATTATATTCTGTAAGTGTTGTCCCAACCTATTATCCTCCTTTTGTATATATGATGATGTGTATTTTTGCTTATGTAGCTTTGCCTTTTAAAATTATTTCAAAAAAAGTAACTAATGGATAATAAACCAACGGTTTTTATATTGGGTAAACTTCCTCCTCCTTATATGGGGCCCGCTATTGCTACTCAGCTAATTTTAAATTCTGAGCTTAAAAACAAGTTTAATTTAATTCATTTTGACACAAGAATTAATGCAGATGTGGCTTCTATGGGGAAATGGAGTTTTAATAAAGCGTGGAAAAGTATTCAGATGTATTTTCATTTTCTAAAAAAAATAAACCAACACCAACCCGACTTAATTTTAGTTCCGATTAGTCAAACCACTATGGGTTTTATTAAAGATGCTCCATTTATAATTCTAGGAAAATGGAAAAATAAAAAAGTTTTAATTCAACTTAGAGGCAGTAATTTTAAAAACTGGCTTAATTCAGCAGGTTCTTTCATTAACCTTTTTGTGAAAAAGACACTTAAAAATACCAATGGCGTAATTGTTTTAGGAAATAATCTTAACCATTTATTTCAAAACTTTTATACTGATGATAAAATTTTTGTAGTGCCTAATGGAGCGAATTATCATCTTGAAAAGAGAAACAACCATGAGTTGAATGTGTTGTATTTTGCTAACTTTTTACCTTCCAAAAGTTTTGATGATATCTTAAAAGCCGTTCTGTTGCTCAAAGAAAAAAATAGTAGTAATTTTAAATTAACAGCTGCTGGAGCTTGGGATAATGAACAATTTAAAAAGGAATGTTTGAATTTTATTGAGAAACATCAATTGAATAATGTTGAAATACTATCCCCACAAAGCGGTAAAGAAAAAATGCAATTGTTTGCCAATAGTGATGTGTTTGTTTTTTGTCCGAAAATGCCCGAAGGGCATCCTTGGGTAATTGTAGAAGCTATGGCAAATAGTCTTCCTATTATTGCAACCAACCAAGGTGCAATAATAGAATCTGTTATTGATGGTAAAAATGGATTTATCGTTCCTGTAGAAAACCCTAGGGCTATTGCTGAAAAGTTAGAAATTCTATTAACCGATAAAAATAAAAGAAGTGAATTTTCTAACTATTCAAAAATGCAATACAAAACCTACTTTACTGAAGAAAAAATGGTAGAAAACCTTGAAAAAGTTTTTGAAACGTGTATAACCCAACCCAACAAAATAAAAAAACCCATCGATTAAATCGATGGGTTTTTTAGTAATAATAAAAAATATATATTTCTTATTGAACTTGCACATTAATGGCTTTTGGTCCTCTATCGCTATCTTCGATATCGAAAGAAACGTTGTCGCCTTCATTTAATGGTTGATTACTAGATGAATGGTGAACGAAGATATCTTTACTTCCGTCTTCTGGAGTAATAAATCCCCAACCTTTTTCATCATTAAAAAATTTAATTGTACCGTTTTTCATTGTAAAAAATTATTAATTTATAAAAAGCAAATTTATGCAAAAAAAGCATAGAAAATTATTTTTACTTAATTATTTGAAAAACAGTAATTAAAAAACTAATTATTTTTAACGTAAATAGGTGTAAGACAATATTGCTGACCAAAATTTTTCTCTACCCAATTCATTAATTCCTTTATTTCATCTTCCATTAGGTATTGATATGATTTTGCCAATTCTTTTCTAAATAGTTTGATGTCAAAACTCACTTTTTTCAAAATGGTCTTGGCGTACTCAAGTTTACTTTTTCTCATAGTTAGTTAGTTTTATATTTTTAAAAGTCTGTCAGTCTAGTTTATAACAGCGTTATACTTTTTATTTATATAATATGTTTCATTTTGCAGTGTAAATATAGTTATTTAAAACTACTTTTTTTACTAAATATTATTAGCTAATTTTACTTTTAACAATATTTAGTATTTCTTATAAAATTATAAAACAAATGAAACACCTATCAATACTATTAATCATTATTTCTACATTGTTTTTAACTCTTCAACATCAAGCTGCTAATGTAGATTATGAAGTAAGCATGAGCGAACCACATACACATTACTTTGAAGTGAAAATGATTATTAAAAATCATGAAGGAAATGAAGTTGATATTTATATGCCAACATGGGCTCCGGGTTCTTACTTAATTAGAGAATTTGCTAAAAGTGTTGAAGGTGTTTCTGCTAAACAAAATGCTAAGGAATTAAACATCGAAAAAATTAATAAAAATACTTGGAGAATTGCATCTAATAACAAATCTGAAATTGTTGTATCCTATAAAGTTTATGCTTACGAAATGAGTGTGAGAACGAGTTTTTTAGATGCATCACACGGTTACTTTAATGGAACAAGTATATTTATGGCTTACCAACCTGCTCAAAAAGAAAATTCTAAAGTAACCATACACCCTTATAAAGATTGGAAAAAAGTAAGCACTGCCCTACCTAAAGCAAAAGGCGAAAAAGGTTTTGTTTATGTTGCTGAAAATTATGACATATTAGTAGATGCTCCTTTTGAAATTGGCAATCACGTAACTTTTGATTTTACTGCTGCAGGAGTGCTTCATCATGTAGCAATGTATGGCGAAGGAAATTATAACATTGATACGCTAAAAAAAGACATGACAAAAGTAGTGGAAGCTTGTACCAATGTTTTTGGCGAAAATCCCAACAAAGAATATACTTTTATTATTCATAACCTTACCAGAGGAAGTGGCGGACTAGAACATCTTAGCTCTACTACCTTGCAAGTAAACAGATGGACATACAGTGGTTCTGCTTACAAAGGCTTTTTAAGTTTAGTTGCTCACGAATATTTTCATTTGTGGAATGTAAAAAGAATTAGACCTATTGAATTAGGTCCTTTTGATTATTCTAATGAAAACTACACTTCTCTACTTTGGGTAATGGAAGGCTTTACCAGTTATTATGACGAGTTACTGCTTTATAGAGCAGGTATTTATACCGAAGAAGAAATCTTAAGTAAATTCTCATCTTCTATTAATAGTATTGAAAACCAACCAGGAAATAAAGTTCAGCCGGTAGCTCATGCTAGTTTTGACGCTTGGATTAAAGCCTACCGACCAACTGAAAATAGCTACAACACTACTATTTCCTATTATACTAAAGGAAGTGTAGTTGCCAACATGTTCGATTTAATGATTATTAAAAATACGAAAGGAAAAAAATCGTTGGATGATGTAATGAAACTGCTTTACAACAAGTATTACAAGCAAGAAAGCAGAGGATTTACTTCCGAAGAAATGAAAAAAACGTTAGAAGAAGTTAGCGGATTAAATTTAGATGATTTTTATACAAAATATATTAACGGTACTGAAACATTCGACTACCCTACTCTATTTAGCTATGTTGGTTTTCAGGTGGAGCCACTAACAGAAAATAGTTTAAGCCTAGGAGTTTCTCTTTCTGGGAATAACATAAGAACCGTTTTTAGAAATTCTGCTGCTTATGATGGCGGTTTAAATGTGAATGACGAAATTTTGGCTATTGATAACTATCGCTTTTCAGACAATTATGATGAAATAACTGAAGACAAAAAAGAAGGTGACATGCTCGATATTTTAATCAGTAGAGATAATATTATTCAGACCATTAAAATTCCTATGAAACCGAGAACTATTATTAGGTATTATATTTTTAAAGCCGAAAGTGCTACAGACGAAATGAAAAAGTTACACGAAAAATGGCTAATGCAACTATGATAGTATCACTTATTGTGGCTGTTGCCGAAAATAATGTTATCGGTAAAGACAACACCCTTATTTGGCACTTGCCTAAAGACATGCAGTTTTTTAAACAAACTACCCTGAACCATCATATTATTACTGGTAGAAAAAATTACATTTCTATTCCCGAAAAATTTCGTCCCTTACCCAACAGGACGAACATTGTGCTTTCCCGACAAAATAATTTTACGGACGAAAATTGTGTGATTCTTAATTCTTTAGAAGCTGCTATTGAATTTGCTAAAAAAAATAACGAAACAGAAGTTTTTATTATTGGTGGAGGACAAATTTATAAAGAAGCGTTAGATAAAGGTTTAGTAGATAAAATGTACATCGTTCATGTTCACCATACTTTTGAAGGTGACACTTATTTCCCTGAAATAAATACCGAAAAATGGAAAAAAATAAGTGAAGAACATCACATCAAAGACGAAAAACATGCTTATGATTTTAGCTTTTGTATTTATTCTAGAATTTAACCCGAATTATTCGTGGGATTTCGTTATGAAAAGTCAAAACATCAATGAATAAGGGAAGCGCAGGAATTTATTTCCGAGGAATTGTAACCCCAATTTTGAGGTAAATAAATTTCGAGCATTTCCTTAGGCAACAGATGGTTTGGCTTTGTAATAGGAATTCCATGAATAATTCGGGTTAACCGAACAATATTAACTTAAAGTTATCTCATTAACATTAAGATTAAAAAGGTTTAATAAGTCGATAAAGTTAGCTTAACTCAACAAAAACAAAGTAGAACTACTTTTGAGTTGATGATAAAACCTAACCACATATTGCCTTCCATTGCTATTGTTACCAGCAATGAAAAAAAGCTAAAAAGTACTCAAGCATTTCTTAAAGAGAAAAAAATTAACATTGCTACTATTATCATTACAGAAAATACGCCCATAGAACTTGTTATCCAAAAGCAATATGATGTTTTTTTAGTGGAGCTACAGCTTGCTCAATTTGATGGAATAGAAATCTGCGAAATCATTAAAACTAAATTTGAAAACACTAGTGTACTACTTGTATCTGAAGAAACTCAAGAATACATTCAGGTGGAAGCTTACAAAGCAGGAGCAGATGATTTTATTACTCCAACCATACAACCTAAATTGCTATTGAAAAAAATAGATGCTTTATTAAAAAGGAAAACCATAGCAAAAGACAAAACAAAATCGAATATTTATCACAACTCCATAAAAGTAAACAGAGAAAGCTATTTAATTGAAAAAGATAACCAAGAAATTTCTCTTCAAAAAAAACAATTTGAATTACTTTACCTCCTCATAAGCAATCCTAAAAGAATTTTTACTAGAGATGAACTCTACCATTCTGTTTGGGAAAACACAGACAATAACAATCCTAGAATTATTGATGTACACATCAGAAAAATTAGAGAAAAAGTAGGAGAAAACATCATCAAAACCATTAAAGGGAGAGGTTATCGTTTTGCCGAATAATTCAAATTTTTATCTCGACTTTTTAAGCTAGTATTACTTATTTTTGCACTTCAAATCAAAAAAAAGTAACAATGAATGTATTGGTTTTAGGTTCAGGAGGTAGAGAACATGCCCTTGCATGGAAAATTAACGAAAGTAAACTACTTACAAAACTTTTTGTAGCTCCCGGAAATGCTGGCACAGCTTCGTTTGCCACCAATTTAAATGTTAATGTAAATGATTTCGATACGATAAAAAAAGTGGTATTGGAAAACAACATTTCATTGGTAGTTGTTGGTCCGGAAGACCCTTTAGTAAATGGCATTTGCGATTTTTTCCTTGCGGATAACGAGCTTAAAAATGTTGGTATAATTGGTCCTCAAAAAGATGGTGCAGAATTAGAAGGCAGCAAAGAATTTTCTAAGAAATTCATGATTAAACATAATATACCTACAGCTCAATACCAATCTTTTACCAACGATACCTTAAATAACGGATTAACCTTTTTAGAAACATTATCCCCTCCCTACGTTTTAAAAGCTGATGGTTTAGCGGCAGGGAAAGGTGTTGTAATTTTAGATGATTTAACCGAAGCCAAAAACGAATTGACAGAAATGCTAAGCAATAAAAAATTTGGAGAAGCATCTGCCAAAGTAGTTATTGAAGAATTTTTATCAGGCATAGAACTTTCTGTATTTGTGCTAACAGATGGCAATAGCTATAAAATATTACCTGCTGCAAAAGATTACAAAAGAATTGGAGAAGGCGATACAGGCTTAAATACTGGTGGTATGGGAGCTATTTCTCCTGTTCCTTTTGCTGATGAAAATTTCTTGTCTAAAGTAGAAGAACAAGTTGTAAAGCCAACTATTGAAGGCTTAAAAAAAGAAAACATTAACTACAAAGGTTTTATTTTTATTGGCTTAATGAACAACAACGGAAATCCTTTTGTAATTGAATACAATGTTAGAATGGGTGACCCCGAAACAGAAGTGGTAATTCCAAGAATTGAGTCTGATTTACTAGATTTATTCCATGGAATAGCTACTCAAACCCTTCACGAAAAAGGAATAAAAATTAATCCACAAACAGCTACAACAGTAATGTTAGTATCTGGCGGATACCCTGAAGCTTATGAAAAAGGAAAAGCGATAACTGGATTAGAAAATATTGAAGGAAGTACAATATTCCATGCAGGAACAACCATTAAAGATAACCAAGTAGTAACCAATGGCGGAAGAGTTATTGCCGTTACTTCATTTGGCAATTCTTTAGAAGAAGCATTGGAAAAATCTTTTAAAAATGCGGAAAAAATTCAGTTTGAAAAGAAGTACTACAGAAAGGATATCGGACAAGACCTACTAACCCATAAAAATTAATTTGCTTAACTTTAACAGCGACCAACTTCATCATTAATGAAAAAACTACTTTTAATAGCACTTATTTTTATTGGGATTAATGGTTTTTCACAAACTTTTAAATCGGGAGCTATTTTAGGCGTTAGTGCTGCTCAGGTAGAGGGAGATGGTTATGGTGGCTACAAAAAACCAGGATTAATACTTGGTGCATTTACCAACACTGATTTTTCCGATCATGTTTCTATGCAGTTTGAAATTTATTATATTGGTAAAGGAGCTAGGAAAGTCCCCGACCCAGCTGAAGGCGATTTTAGATCATTTAACTTACGTTTAAATTATTTAGAAATTCCATTAGTAGTAAGATACCGACACAAATCTTTCTTTTTTGAATTAGGAGGATATTACGGCTACTTGCTAAATGTAAAAATGGAAGACCAATTTGGTGAAGTAAATATTCAACAAAATCCTTTTCCTTTTAAAAGTGCTGATATTGGTGGAGTATTAGGATTGGAATACCATTTTAATGATAATTTTATTGTCAATTTTAGAACTAAAAACTCATTGGTTCCTATTAGAGATTTTAACAATTTAGATCAAAACATAGGCTTTTTAAATAAGCTATTCAACAGAGGTTGGTACAATGTAGATTTAAACTTTAGTATTCGTTATCAGTTAATCGGTAAAAACTAATTCATGGAAAAAAGAAAAATTGTTGTTGCTATTACAGGTGCTTCGGGTGCTATTTATGCCGAATTATTATTAAAATTTTTATCTGAACAAGAAAATATTGAAGTTGGCGTAATTATGTCTGACAATGCTAAAACTGTTTGGCAACACGAACTAACCAATGATAATTACACACAGTTTCCGTTTACTTTTTATCCTAAAAATGATTTTAATGCTCCATTTGCTTCAGGTTCGGCAAAATACGACACTATGGTGGTAATTCCTTGCTCTATGGGAACTTTAGGAAGAATCGCCAACGGAATTTCCAATGATTTACTTACTAGAGCTGCTGATGTTATTTTAAAAGAAAGAAGAAAATTAGTTTTGGTAGCTAGAGAAATGCCTTACAACCTCATTCATATTAATAATATGAAAACGGTAACGGAAGCTGGAGGCATTATTTGCCCAGCTACACCATCATTTTATAGCCAACCAAGCACTATAGAAGCTGTTGCTAAAACTGTGGTAGATAGAGTAATTGATTTAATTGGGTTGGACAGCAAATCTTATCGTTGGGGAAAATAAAAAGACAGGACTTCCTCCCTGTCTTCTCTTATTAAAACCTTACTTAATTATATTATTTCACTATAACTTTTTGAGTAACTGAAGCTGTTTTAGACTGAATATTTACAAAGTAAATTCCTTGTTTGTTAATTTGATATTGATTTTTACCTAATACAACAGGCTGTATAGTCTGTCCGAGACCATTATAAAAAGTAATTTTTAAATTTTCATCTTCAGTAGTAGAAATATTGATAATTCCTGTTGATGGGTTTGGATAAACAGTTACTTTATCAGCAAAATTATTTTCTTCAATACCAACAACACAATTAGAAAGAGCAGGAGAAGTCAATAATCCATTTCTTTCATTTTGTAATACACTTCTCATAATTCCTATTTGTCCGTTAGTAAAACTATTCTGACAAGTTTGATCTGAATAATCCATGTAATTTTCTACCATATCAGGCAAATCACCAGCTCCAGAAATAGTATCTGTACAAGAATTTCTAGTTGTAACACAGCCTTGCTGAGATTGATCGCAATTTGGTGTATCATTTAATCCGTCATCATCACCACAAATACTTCCAAAAAGACCTCCAAATGTATTTTCTGCTGTATGTCTCACACCTAAATAATGACCAACTTCATGAGTAACCGTTCTTCCATTAATCACAGTTGTAGTCATTGCTACTGGGTTATTTCTTCCAAAAGCACTATAATGAATAATAGCACCATCTGTTAATTCTGGTGGAATAGAGTTTGCTGGCCAGTTAGATAATCCTGCTGGCGGAGTTGCAACACCCAACAATGAAGGAGTTGTACTACCTCCATTAATATCTCCCACCCAAATGTTTAAATATTCGGAAGTATTCCATGCATCAGAACCACCTTGACTGGTATTTTGTATTTTAGCAATAGATGCCATATCAGGTAAAAAACCACCACCAAATGTAGTAGATGTCTGTACTCTTACAATCCCATCAGTAGCATTTCCATTTGGATCTTTACATGCCAACTGAAATTCAATTTGTCCATCGCCAACTAATGGAGCAAATCCAGGTCTCATGTTTGCTGTATCTGCATTTAGTCTTCTAAAATCTTCATTCAACACATTAATTTGTTCGATTAACACACTATCATCTAAATTTTCTTGTGAATTATTGGAATTCCATACAACATGAAAAACTACTGGAATAACATAAATAGACTTATCATTTTTGATTTGCTTAGCATTCGCGTCAGTTACCCATTGCTGATAAGCGGCATTTATTTGTTGTTTGTAATTAGGGTTTTGCTGATTTAAATATTCTACTGCATGATTAAACCCACATTTCTCAGGTTGCTGTTGAGCCTGAACAGATAGAGATGTTATGCCTGCCAAACAAAATAATGCAAAAAGTTTGTTAAATAATTTCATAGTTTGTTATTTTTATAAAAGTTAATTTAAAATTTCGTTGTGCGAATTTAATTACTGAAAATAAAAATACAAAACAGATAAGGCATTTGTAAATTACAAAAACTCATAGAAAATCATAATCCTAAAATAAAAACTAAATACATTTAAAATAATCAAAAGGCTCTAAACAGTCTTTACATTGATATAAAGCTTTACAGGCTGTAGAACCAAATTGACTTTTAAGCTCAGTATTTTTTGAGCCACACTGAGGACATTGAACTTCTTTAGGACCTGAACCAAATAATACGCCTTTGTCCTGAGTGCCTTTTACAGGAGGCGCAATTCCGTAATCTTTGAGTTTTTGCATTGCTGCCTCACTCATCCAATCAGTTGTCCATGCAGGAGTATAAACCATTTTAATTTCTACATTTTCAATACCGTTATCGTGAAGTGTTTTTACAATATCATCTTCAAACATTTTCATGGCAGGACAGCCGGTATATGTAGGAGTAATGGTTACAACAATTTTTTCAGACAACACCTCAACTTTTCTTAAAACACCTAATTCTTCAATGGTGATAACAGGAATTTCCGGATCGGGAATTTGAGCTATCATGCCCCAAATTTCTTGTTCGGTATATTTTTCTTTGAGGTTCATATCTTAATTACTACAAAAGAAAACTACCAAGTAGCGTCAGGATAGGCTCTTTGCAAATATTGCATATCAGTAAGTAAATGACCTAAATATTCTGAATGCATTCCTTTTAATCTACCAGTTTGCATATAATCGTCTTTTGGTCTTTGTAAAGTAGCTCGTTGAAGTACTTCATTTACTGTGCTATCCCAATTTTTCTTAACTTCATTCAAATCTACTGCAACCCCAGCTTTGATTAAGAGCTCGTCAACTTCATTCATCTCAAACAAATCACCTGTAAACATCCATAAATCATCAAACGACTGTTGAATTTTTTGGTGACTTTCTTTGGTTCCATCACCCAAACGCACTACCCATTCACCTGTATGACGTAAATGGTAAGCTATTTCTTTAATAGATTTAGCCGCATGAGCAGCAATAGTTTCATCTTTACTATTTTTTAATGCTGTATATAAATGATAAAGAAAAGCATCATGTAAAAAATTTCTGGCAATAGTATCACCAAAATGTCCGTTAGGTCTTTCTGAAAGTAACGTATTATAATACTCTCTTTCGCTTCTTCTATAAGCTAAATCATCTTCTGTTTTACCTTTGCCTTCCAAATTAGCAGCATAAGTCAACATGGTTCTTGCTTGACCGAATAAATCTAATGAAACATTAGTAAGCGCAATGTCTTCTTCTAATGTAGGTCCATTACTACACCATTCAGCCATTCTTTGTCCTAATATTAAACTAGAATCTCCTAATCTTAAGCAGTAATTTATCAATGCATCTTGTTGTGTCATAATATAATATTGTAATTTTTAAATCAATAAATAGTTTAGGCAGTTAACCTTCAATCTCAAACGAGCTTGCGAGTTCAACGAAGTTAAACTTCAAACCTTAAACTTGGAACTCAAATATGCTTTGCTCCTTCCGGCATAACATAATGTGTAGGATGTCTGTAAATTTTATCATCTGAAGGATCAAAAAATGATTCACTATCTTCAGGTAATGATGAAACTATAAAATTTGAAGGCACTACCCAAATACAGGTTCCTTCGTTTCTTCTAGTGTATAAATCTCTAGCATTTTGCAACGCCATTTCTTTGTCTGTTGCATGTAAACTTCCTGCATGTTTATGAGGTAATCCTGGTTTGCTTTGTACAAAAACTTCCCATACATCTCCTTGATTATCTTTAATATTATCCATAAATCTTTATTTTTTTCTAAAATTATAATTCTTAAATAAGGTTCTCCTTTTGGAGAGTGTTGGGTGGATTACGCCACCATTTGTTTTGCTTTTTGTTTTTGAGCATAAGCTAAAGCTGCTTCTCTTACCCATTTACCATTATTATGAGCTCTTTTATGATGTTCTAAACGTTGTTTATTACATGGCCCATTACCTTTTACCACGTTCCAAAACTCATCCCAATCAATTTTACCGTAATCATAATGACCTGTTTCTTCGTTCCATTTTAAATCCGAATCGGGAATAGTTAACCCAATTACTTCTGCTTGATGAACCGTTTTATCAATAAACTTTTGACGCAATTCGTCATTCGTTTCACGTTTTATTTTCCATTTCACACCGTTTCCTAAATTGGGAGAATCAGCATCATGTGGACCAAACATCATTAATGATGGCCACCATAATCTGTTCAACGCATCTTGGGCCATAGCTTTTTGCTCAGGTGTTCCTTTCGCCATGTGGGCAATAATCTCATATCCTTGTCTTTGGTGAAAACTTTCTTCTTTGCAAATTCTTACCATTGCTCTGGCATAAGGTCCGTAAGAAGTTCTTTGTAAAGATACCTGATTAACAATAGCAGCACCATCCACTAACCAACCTACAGCTCCCATATCTGCCCAAGTTAATGTTGGGTAATTAAAAATACTAGAATATTTTGCTTTTTCGGTCTGCAATTCTTCAATAAACTCATCTCTACTTTTTCCCAACGTTTCGCCAGCTGCATATAAATATTGTCCGTGTCCAGCTTCATCCTGAATTTTTGCCAACAACACTACTTTAGCTCTTAATGTAGGAGCTCTCAATACCCAATTGCCTTCTGGCTGCATTCCAATAACTTCCGAATGAGCATGTTGAGAAATTTGACGTTGCAAGTGTTTCCTGTACTCTTCGGGCATCCAATCTTTAGGTTCTATCTTAATTTCCGCATCAATTTTTGCCTGAAACGCTTCTAATTTTTGTTGTTCATCCATATTGTTATATGTGTTTGTATTTGGTTGCCCAAATTTAATGAAAAAATAATCAACAAATAGCTGATTTTTGTCAGTTGAAGATTTTTTTAACAAATTCACTAAATTTTTAGCAATTTCATTTAGTCCCTCATTTTTACAACCTGAGTTCGATTATTCTTTTGAAATAATATTACTTTTGTCCGAATTAAAAAGAAAAACATAAAGAATGAATCATTTCCATACCTTAAAAGTTAAAGACATTAAAAGAGAGACTCCTCAAGCGGTTTCTATTGCATTTGAACTTCCTGCCGATTTAAAAAATACTTTTGCATTCGAATCTGGGCAATATGTTACAGTTAAAAAGGTTGTTGATGGTGAAGATATCAGAAGATCTTACTCTATTTGCAGTACTCCATTTGAAGAAGAAATTAGAATTGGAGTAAAGAAAATTGACAATGGAAAAATGTCTGGTTTTTTAAACGACCAATTAACTGTTGGAGATGAGTTGGAAATAATGCCACCAGCAGGAAATTTTACTGCTAAAAACCACGCAGGAAACATTATTGGTGTTGCAGCAGGAAGTGGTATTACCCCCGTTTTTTCTTTATTAAAATCTGTTATTAAAGCAGGAGGAAAATTCACTTTATTTTACGGAAATATCAATGAAGCATCTACTATTTTCAAAAAAGAGCTAGATGCTTTAGCGGCAAACCATCCTAACAATTTTGTGGTTCATTACACTTATGATGAAGGAGCAGTTAGTCAATTAGAAGCTATTCAATGTGGAAGAATTGATGAACAGAAAATGAATGACTTCATTAAATTAAACTTAGAAATACTAAAAGCTGATGGTTTTTATATTTGTGGGCCAGAAGCAATGATAAACACAGTAAACGAAACCTTTAAAAAGATGGGGGTTGCTGATGAAAAAATTCATTTTGAATTGTTTACCACTCCTGTTAAAAAAGCAGAATCGCTTGAACAAGCAGCTCCTGACTCTTCTTACGAAGGAACAAGCCACGTTACTGTAATTATGGATGGCGAAGAATTTGAGTTCGATTTAGACAGCAAGGGAGCAACTATTTTAGATACTGCTATTGAACAAGGTGCTGATGCTCCATTTTCATGTAAAGGAGCTGTATGTTGCACCTGTAAAGCCCAGATTGTTGAAGGAAAAGCTACCATGGAAATGAACTACGCACTATCTGATGAAGAAGTAGCTGATGGATTTATTTTAACTTGCCAAGCTCATCCTGCTTCAGATAAGTTAGTGGTAGATTATGATGTAATTTAACTTTATAACACTTTCTCAGTTTTGGAAGGTTTTTGAAACCTTTCAAAACTCCAAATTTTATTCTTTCACCACAGCTACTTTCTTGCTGAATTGCTTAATTTCGCATTTTAATTTTTTACTGAAAAACATGTACAGAACACACACCAATGGAGAATTGCGTTTAAGCAATGTTAATGAAGTAGTTACCCTTTGCGGATGGATACAAAAAACTCGTGAGCTTGGAGCCATGACTTTTGTTGATTTACGCGATCGCTATGGCATTACTCAGTTGGTGTTTGGTGAAGAACATACTAAAACAGCCAAATCGCTAGGTAGAGAAGATGTGATACAAATTACAGGTAAAGTGATTGAGCGTGAAAGCAAAAACAAAAATATTCCTACAGGAGAAATTGAAATTATTGTCGAGAAATTTACTTTACTCAACAAAAGTAAAACCCCTCCTTTTACTATAGAAAATGAAACAGATGGTGGTGAAGAACTAAGAATGCAATACCGCTACTTAGATTTAAGAAGAAATCCTATTAGAAAAAACCTTGAGCTAAGACATAAATTAGCCATTGAAATTAGAAAATATCTAGATGCCATAGAATTCTTAGAAATTGAGACGCCTTACTTAATTAAATCTACTCCCGAGGGAGCAAGAGATTTTGTGGTGCCTAGCAGAATGAATCCCGGACAATTTTATGCTTTACCACAATCACCACAAACCTTTAAGCAATTATTAATGGTTAGCGGCTACGACCGTTACTATCAAATTGTGCGTTGCTTTAGAGATGAAGATTTACGTGCCGACCGTCAGCCGGAGTTTACACAAATTGACTGCGAAATGGCTTTTGTAGAACAAGAAGATATTTTAAACACTTTTGAAGAAATGATGGATTATCTTTTCAAAAAAGTGAAAGACATTGAATTAAAAGCCTTCCCAAGAATGAGCTATGCTGATGCCATGCTAAACTACGGTTGCGACAAGCCTGACATTCGTTTTGGAATGACCTTTAATTATATTGATGATGTTACTAAAAACAAAGGTTTTAATGTTTTTGACAGTGCTGAAACCGTAATTGCTATTGTTGCCGAAGATTGTGCTTCTTTTACCCGAAAACAATTAGATGCGCTAACAGATTATGTAAAAAGACCTCAAGTTGGAGCAAAAGGAATGATTTATCTTCGTTGTAATGAAGATGGAACTTATAAATCTTCAGTAGATAAATTTTATAGCGAAGCAGATTTAAAAGCTTGGGCAGAAAAATGTAATGCCAAAGTAGGCGATTTAATATTGGTATTAAGTGGCGATTTAACTGCAACTCAAAAACAAATGAACGATTTGCGTTTGCACTTGGCTAACGAATTAGGCTTAAGAAACCCTAATGAATATGCTCCATTGTGGGTATATGATTTTCCATTATTGGAGTGGGATGAAGAAAGTGGTCGCTACCATGCGATGCACCACCCTTTTACTTCTCCAAAAACAGAAGATTTACACTTATTGGAAACTGACCCCGGAAAAGTGAGAGCCAACGCTTATGATTTAGTACTAAACGGTACAGAAATAGGCGGAGGTTCTATTCGTATTCACGATAGAGCAGTACAATCTAGAATGTTTGACTTACTTGGTTTTACCAAAGAGGAAGCTCAAGCACAATTTGGATTTTTAATGAATGCGTTTGAATATGGAGCTCCACCACATGGAGGTATTGCTTTAGGTTTTGATAGGTTATGTGCGTTATTTGGCGGACAAGAAACCATTAGAGATTTTATTGCCTTCCCGAAAAACAACAACGGTAGAGACGTAATGATAGATGCTCCTGCAACCATTGATAAAAAACAATTGGACGAATTGTTTATTAATGTGAAGGGAATATAAAATACTTACAAACTAACTTATAGACCTGACAGGTTCCCAAAATCTATTAGGTCTTTCTTTTATGGGGTAGTTTTCTGAAAAGGTTAAAAATGCTACCATCATCATGTATGCTATATACATCTACAGCAGGGGGTTATCTATTTTGTAATTATAAACACCTAAAGTAAAAATCAAACGATTATTAATTAAAACAGTAGGTTTTATAAAAAAATAATATATTTTTGAATCGATTTAAGAAAATTGGCAAATGGGTTCTACAATTTTCTTTAAATTAAAAAAGGTAAAAAGAAATTAATCTTTAGAATCCATAATTATTATTTAAAAAATATATCTTATGAACAAACTATTTATTATTTTATTATTTCTATCTAGTCAATTATTTTCTCAAACAGTAAAAACTGCAAAAGATTTTGACGTTGAAATAGGAACTCCTTATCCAGTTGTAGACGCTCCAATTAAAGAATACTTCTATTATAATGATGAAATTTTATCAATTAAAATTGATGCAGAAATTACAGTACAAAAGTTTAATGCAAACTCATTAGATCAAAAATCAAGAAAAGAAGTTGCTACTAAAAAAAGCTTACCAAGAGGTTATGAGCATGAAGAATTTGTTCAAGTTGGTGATAAAGTTTTTGAATTCTATAATGTATGGGACAAACCAAATAAAACAGAACAAATTTTTGTTCAGGAAATTAAATTTGGTAATATGGGTTTAGAAAACAATAGACTAATAAGCAAGATTTCAGGCAAAGTTCAAAGTGCCATGGGTAAAGATAAAATTGATATCTATGATTCTTTTGATCAATCTAAATTTCTAATGACTTATAGAAGGCATCCAAAAGTAAAAAGTGACAAAGTAAATAAAGATGTAATTGGAATGACAGTATTTAATCAAGATATGAAATTAATATGGGAAAAAGAAATAACCATGCCTTATACAGAAGCTATGATGGACAACCTTGGATATACAGTTGATTCTAAAGGTAATGCTTATTTACTAGCGAGAGTAAGAACAGGAGATGAAAATGCTCATTTAGAATTGCTTAAATACAATAATTCTGACAAACCAGAAATTACTGAAATCAAAGCTGATGGAAAACATTTTCCTCATGGTATTACTCTAAAAGAAGGTAAAAATGGCGTTATTTATTGTGCTGGGTTTTATGGCGAAGGTCGTTCTGCTAACGGAGTTTATGTTTCGGTAATCAATGCTAGTGGTAAAATAACAAATGAACAATTTCATGATATCCCATTAGAAATCATTAATCAAAATATAAGTGAAAGAAAACAAGAAAAAAATGAGAAAAAAGAAGATAAAGGAAAAGAAGTAGGGATATATGAGTTAGGTCTTGATGACATTATAATTAATGAGGATGGAAGTTTTAATCTTTTAGGAGAAGTATTTTATGTTAGAACAACAACTACTCATACTAAAAGTGGCACCAGAACTACCTATACATACAATTATCTTGAAATGTTTATGACAAAGCTTACCGCTGATGGTAAAGTAGCTTGGATGAAAAAACTTCCTAAAAGTCAAAGATTCGTTACTTCCTCTACAGGAATGGGGTTTGGAATAGGATTTACAACTTCTTTTAAAAGAAATGGCCCAGATTTGTCATATAAATATATGAGTACAGGAAAGGATCACTATTTATTGTATTTAGATAATATCAAAAACCTTGACTTACCTTTAAATAAGTATCCTGCTACACACGCATCAGGAAAAGGTGGATTCTTAACTGCATATAAAATAAATGATGCTTCAGGAGATGTTTCTAAACTTTCCTTGTTTGACTTAAAAGATGTGAAAGGAATATCTGTATATCAATTTACAACTAGTCGAATAGTACAACCAAATGATAAAGAAATAATCGTAGAATTGTACAAAAAACAAAAACAAGATATTCTTTTACGTATTAATTTAAGATAACATAAGTAATGTTATAATTATAAAGGCTTAATTCATATGAATTAAGCCTTTATTTTTTTTATTTTAGTCATCTTTTGGTAATGAGTAATTTAAAACTAAATGTGCTTTTAGTTTTTTTTCACCTTTATAATAAATATTCTCAAGAAATAATTTAATAGGATTGCAAGTTTTGTCTATTGAGTTTAATATCTTTTTGTCTATAACATTTCCTGATATTTTATTTTCAGTCAATATTCCATTACATATCCATGAAATTCTAAACTTTTCAATAGGTAAAACTAATTCCTTAATTTCGTTTTTAAACTTAAGAGTAAATGGTTTAATCAGTATGGTTATGTCATTAATTTCATCCATATAAGAAAAACATATTTTACCAAAGTAATACATTGGCATTTCAAAAATATCAATGGTAATTTCTTTTACCAATAGATATTTTTTTCCTATAAGTTCATATACTTTAATAATACCTTCTCCTGTTTTATTAGGGTTCATTAGAAGTATTTGCCCTTTCTGCTCTATAGTGCCATGTGTAAAAGTAAAACGGTATTTCTTGTTTTTGTATTTGGTAATAAGCTTTAATTCATATTTCCATCCAACAACCAAATATTCATCAATAATAATATCCACACCAACGTCTGGTTTTTCTACAGTAAACTCAAGTTGCTTATTTTGGGCTTTTAGCTCACCAAAAGCAACTAGTGTAATTAGTAGAACAATAATTTTTTTCATTTTAAATATTCATTAATTCTTGTGTTGATAGTTTTTTAAAATCTTCGTAACTAATCAGTTCCATGTTTAAGGTAGTTGAAGACTGATTATTAATTGTTTGAAACTGTTTGTTACTTACTATTCCAACAGCATTTTTTTCGGGAATAACTGTCCATAACGTATAGTTTTCTCCCGGATTGTAAGGTAACCCATTTGCCAAATCTGCAGCATAAAAATTAATAACAGTGTTTTTATCCAACATCACTAAAAAAGCTCTATCAACATTAATTTCTTGTTGTTGGTTATCTACAAAACGAGGGGTTGTTTTCTGCTCACTTGGAAGCAGTTGAGGTCTATCACTATTCCAAACACCAAATTTATTAATCTCAAACTCACGATAAATCTTTTTGTTTACCTCAGCCATTTCTTGCAATTGCTTTTGTCTTTCTTTTTCCTGTCGTTGTATTTCTTTTTCCTCAATTAATGCAAGTCGCTGCATTTCTCTTTCTTTGATTAAAGCAAGTCGTTCCATTTCTGCCAATTCTTCGGCTTCTTTTGCCAATTGTTTTCTCAGCTCCTTTTGGTATTCCTCTAACGAATCAACATTTGCTAAAAAATTGTTATAAAGGGCTTCGTGCATTGCTTTAGCCTTTTCAAAATTTTCACCTTCAAAAACAGGAACAACATCAAAACATACGCTTTTAACATAATCTGAAAAACATACCGTATATTCATTTTGAATTTTAGCCTTTTCAATATTCACATCATACCATTGATGTTCAGCATATTTAGGATGAAAATTTTTGTCATTATCGCTTACCTGAAATTTTACTTTTTTAAAGGCGTTTAAAATTGGGAATTCATTAAAATCAGCTTTAATATCAAAGCTGTGTTTGTTTACATCTAGCTTAATAGGGTCTGCAGGAGCTTGTTGGTGAATGTTTCTCAAACTATCGTTGAGTCTATCTTTCTCAGCCTTTAAGTTTTGTTTGTTTAAATTTTTTGGGTGACCCTTTAAACTTTCCTCCACTTTGGCAATTTCTTCTTTCGTAAAACCATCTTTATCTCTGTTTTTATAGACCCATTTTTTTTCATCAGGAGATAAATAATAAATGTTATAATCATCTTCAACTTGCATGCTGGCTAAATCTACTTTAACTTTTTTGTCATCTGCAATAAAAAGTGGATTTTCATTTTGATAAGCTAACATTTCAAACATTCCGCCCGATTTAAAATTCATATTCACGCCATTGCTATCGTAGTTCATTGGAACTCCAGATAAAAAGACTTCTTTTTGGTCTAAAAAATCACGGTATTTTAAATCCACTTTTCCTGTAACCAAATTTCCGGCACTATCAACCAAGGTGTTTTCCGGTATGTTTATTAGCGTACCTCCATTGGTAATAACTTGTATGGGTTTGTCCTTTTCTATAGTAAGCTTTATCAATTCATGTTCTACAGGTATTCCTATCGGTGAATGATAAGCAGCAGTATAAGAACCATTACTATACGCCTTTTTTTCATCAACCATAAATATAAGCATGATAACTATAGTGCTTACAGCTACCATTGATAAAAATTTTGGTGAACGATAAAACGGTCTTCTCAAACGATTATACTTTGAGAGTACTTTGTTAAAGTCCTTATGTTTTAAGGCTTTTTCGGCTGAAATTTTATTTTTTATATCTATTTTTTTCATGGCGTTACTTATTTAATGAGATCTTTTAATTTTGCTAAAGCTCTGTTGGTTTTAACACGAGCATTGTTTTCGTTGGTATTAATAATTGCTGCAATTTCTTTGTATGATCGATTTTCAAAAAACTTGAGTTCAATTAACTCAATGTTTTCATCAGATAATTTTCCGAGAGCCAACACAAGCTGTCTAGTTTTATTTTCTCTATCCACAACTGTATTGATGTCTTTTTCGCTATTGTCTACCAAGTAATCCAACTCATCTTCTGAAACTTGTAAATATTTATTGCTCTTATCTTTTCTGTAAAAATCAATAATTTGATTTCTTGCAATTCTATATAACCAACTGCTAAAAGGCAACCCTTTAAAATTATAGGTAGAAATTTTAAAAAGAGCTTTGGCAAAAATGTCGGAAGTAATTTCTGCTGCTTGATGTTCATCTTGCACTCTTTTTAAAACATAATTGAAGATGGCTAAAAAATAACTATCATAAAGTGGAGCAAAATCAGTTACATTATGTTGAGCTTTTTTAATTTGCTCATGTTCCAAATTAATAGTACTCTCTGTTTTATGGTATATTGATTCTTTTATCATGAGCAAATTTTATATAGTTGGTATTGCTTTCATATTTAATAACGCATACTTTTCATTTCGTTACACCTTTTTTAGGAAAAATTCAATTTTCAACATCAAAACAACACAAATTATTAATACATAAAGGTTTATAAAAACAAAAAAGGTTAACCTACTTTAGGTTAACCTGTATTTTGATTGGAAATTATTAAAAAAGTTACTCCTTAATAAGCTTATCAAAAGCAAGTTGAGTTCCTGCTAAATCTTTTACAACTAACAAATATATTCCCGATGGAAAATCTGAAATGTTTATTTGTTGAGAAGTGCTTTGTTTTAATAGTTGCCCAACTGCATTATAAATTTCTAATTGATATTTTTCTCCAAAATAGACCATTCCTTTGGTTGGATTAGGATAAAAAGAGATGTTGATTTTATTACTATTTTCTGCAATACTTACTGTGCAATAAGTAATTGTTGGATCTATTGTCCCAAAATTAAAATCTACAAATGGGGCTGTAGCTGGAGGTGTAGCATCACAAAAATCGAAACTTCCCGACATGGTGCCAAAATTTACTGAAGAATCTTGAACAGTAAACGCACCTGAACTAGAACCATTAATGGTATTGTAATTATAAAAACTATCTCCTATATCAAAGCTACCATCATTATTGAAAGTTGCAGTATTATTCACTGAGTCTGCATTTAAAAAACTTATGCTTAAGGTTATTTGCCCTGTACTTGAATTATCAAAAACTTCATTGTTCCACATACTACTCGAACCTGTTAGCGTACTATTATTAGTAAAATCTCCCATGTTGGTCATATCAGTAAAACTCAACGAACCATCATTTACAAAAATGCCATTTACAAAATTGGTAAACTGAAAAAACTGAATGCTTCCATTATTGGTAAAATTGCCGTTATTGGTAGCACTATCTGCCAATAAGGTTGCTCCTAAAAAATTAAAGAAATCACCTTCATTCCACAAGCTGTCCACCACAGTAGATAAACCTTGAATAGTACCATAATTATTCATCAGGTCGTTATTGTAAAAAGTTACAACATTAATAACTCCATTGTTGTTAATAGTTCCATCATTATACAAACTATCAATACAATTAATACCTCCGGGATTATCCATAGTAATAAAATTTGCTGCAGAATTAAATGTTAAAACTCCTGCATTAGTAAAAGTTCCGTCACTCAACAACATATTTCTTATAATAGTTGTCCCATTATTAGTAAATGTGGCACTTGCTCCATTTAACCAAATATCTCTAGAAGGAGCATCTTGCACCAAACTAGCTGTAGTATTTACTGTAATAGAACCTGAAGTATAAGCAAAGCTAGTATTTAAGGTTACAGTATGATTAATAATAGCATCATCACCCGGAATTGGAACTCCAAAAGGTGTCCAAGTAGCAGGATTTGTCCAATCGCCATTTTGAGTTGAAGTATAAGTGGTGGCGTAAGTATTAAAAACGAATGCTATTGATAATACGAATATAAAAAGGTATTTTGTTTTCATATGTATATGTTATGGTATAATTATATCTACAAAGCTATAAAAAAAATCAATAGTACAAATATGATTATCAACATAATAAAAACAACATTTTTTTAAGATGGATAATAAAACCACATAGTAGCATAGAAAAAAGAATTACATAGTATCTCAAAGTGTTTCCATTTTATGGAAACAAGCTATATGAAACTACTGCTAACTCTTTAGGCTATTAAAAACTATGTCCCTATGTGGTTAAACAATGTTAAATTAACTATTCGATCTAAAACTAACCTTCACCACTCTTTAGAATGAATCTTAATAATTATTAATCTAAAGCTAAAATGTAGTAACTTCGCATTTTTAAACTACAGTAGGTACACTAATGAACAAACAAATAGAAATAATGGCTCCGGCTGGTTCTTTTGAATCGCTGATGGCTGCCATACAAGGAAGAGCAGACGCTATCTATTTTGGGATAGAACAACTAAATATGCGAGCAAAAGCTGCCAATAATTTTACTTTTGACGATTTAGAAAAGATTGCAGAAACGTGTAACAGCAACAATGTTCGTTCTTACCTAACATTAAACACCATTATTTACGATCATGATTTATCGTTAATGAAACGTATTGTTGACAAAGCCAAAGCTGCGGGAATAACTGCTGTTATTGCTTCCGACCAAGCAGTAATCAACTATGCTTCTTCAATCGGTTTTGAGGTGCATATTTCTACTCAAACCAATGTTACCAACTTAGAAACCATTAAATTTTTCTCGCATTTTGCTGATGTAATGGTATTGGCAAGAGAGCTTAGTTTAATTCAAGTAAAAAGCATTACGGACGGTATTAAAAAAGAAAATATTACAGGTCCTTCAGGAAACTTGGTAGAGATAGAGATTTTTGCCCACGGAGCTTTATGTATGGCTGTTTCAGGGAAATGTTATTTAAGTTTACATACCAATAATTCATCTGCCAACAGAGGTGCTTGCGTGCAAAATTGCCGTAGAACTTACGAAGTGAAAGATGAAGAAGGAAATGAATTGTTAATTGACAATGAATACATTATGTCTCCAAAAGATTTATGTACCATTGGATTTATTGATGATATTATTAATGCTGGAGTAAAAGTATTAAAAATTGAAGGTAGAGGAAGAGCTCCGGAATATGTTAAAACAGTTACGGAATGTTATCGAGAAGCTGCTGATGCTTATTTAGATGGCACTTACTCCAAAGAAAAAATTGAAGGCTGGAACCAACGCTTAACAACGGTTTACAACAGAGGTTTTTGGGATGGCTATTATTTAGGTCAAGAATTAGGAGAATGGTCAGAAGGACATGGTTCACAAGCTACTACTAGAAAAAAATTCTTAGGACAAGGCATTAAATATTTTCCTAAAATTAATATTGCTGAATTTAGAATTGAAACCCACTCATTGAGTGTTGGTGATAAAATTTTAATTACCGGACCAACAACTGGAGTTATTGAAACTACTGTTAAAGAACTTCGAGTAGATGATAAATCGGTAGAAAAAGTAGAGAAAGGAGTAAACTTTTCTACCCCTATTGATGAAATTATCCGACCATCAGACAAATTATATAAAGTAATTCCTGCCGAATGATTCGCATTACCCACCAAAGAGAAAAATGTATAGGCTGCAATTATTGCGTTGAAATAGCTTACGACCGTTGGCGTATGTCTAAAAAAGACGGTAAATGCACATTAATTGAGGGTAAAAACAAAAAGGGTTTTTTTACTGCTGTGGTTGGTGATGATGAATACATTACCAATATGAATGCCGCAAAAGCTTGTCCGGTAAAAATAATTAAAGTAGAGAAGGTGAAGTAGTTTGAACGGTTAATTGTTAATCTATAACTTACTCTTCCCTGACGAAGTGCAACGTAGATCAGGGATCCTGTTGAACTAATTCTGACTAGATTCCTTGTCTCCGCTTTGCTACGCAAGGAAAAAACATAAGATTTATCAGTCTTGCTGCCTTAGTTTCTCAAAAAACTCTTTATGAAAAGCTTCTAATTCCTTTGGGGGATAATAAGAATGTGCTCCCCAAATAATTTTATTAATCGTATTGTTTCCTTGTCGGATTTCTAAGTAATAAGACATATTCCCAGGTTTATTAATATCTTCACCGTATAAACTTAGTTCGTCAATTTTATTTAGAAAATACTCAGTATCTAACACTGAAAGTTCTTTGTAAAACACATCTCTTTCGTAGATAAAATCTCTTTTATAAACCTTACCGTTTTCGTACAAAATATACTCTTCAAAATCGCCTGTAAAACCTCCCCCTCTACCAACACAATATTTCATTTCGCTATTATTGCTTTTGTTACTATTTGTTGTAGCTGTACTTGATTTTGTTGACGAACAACTAAAAAATATGCTTAAAAATACAAAGATTACTAATATGTGTTTCATTGATGGATTGTGTTTATTTTACCAATTTGAAACAGCATTATTAAAGATATCTTGCGTTAACTGACCATTAATATCCTTAATGAGGTCGTCTTCTATGGTGGTTAAATTAATGGATGATTCAAAATCGGCATAACGGGTAAAGCTCCTTTCAAAACTTTGTTTATCGTCTTTGGTATTGGTGAAAATCACATTTACAGTAATAGAAAGTCTGTTAGTTGCCGCTGTTTGGTCACCTTGAATAGCATTTGGCGTTATGGTGTAGCCTGTTATACTTCCTTCAAATTGCAAATCGCCATTAGCAGGCAACATTTGTAAACTGGTTTGAGAAACAAATACATCTTTCAAGGCTTCACTAAAGGTCTGACTTAAATTTGGGTTTGCCAAAGGAGCATAATTTTGGAACGTTTTTACCGAAAAGGTTTTTATTTCAGGAGCAATAGAAGCACCCGTAAAAGAATAATCTACTTTACATGAAAAAAATATCATGAGAAAAGCAAGAACAATATAGTGGTGTTTTTTATTCATTAATATCGTATTCTTTAATTTTTCTATAAAGTGTTCTTTCAGAAATACCCAATTCCTCAGAGGCTTTTCTTCGTTTATTATTGTGTTTTCTCAATGCCTTAACAATCATTTCCTTTTCTTTATCAGCCAAAGATAAGGATTCTTCTTCCACTTCTTCATGGTCGGAAAAATCATCTTCAGAATTGATAATTTGAGGTTTATACACTTCTGGAGATAAAGGTTTCTCTGTATCTAAATCATCATTTTTAGCATATAATCTTTTTATGCTGTTTATCATGGAGGTGTTTTCTTCAGAATCGGATGTTAACGTTTGTTTGGTATTGCCACTGCTTATTATTCCAAAAACCAATTTTTTCAACTCATTCACATCATCTTTTAAATCGAACAATACTTTATATAAAATATCTCTTTCCGACATATCTGAAGTATCACCTTTATACAAAGCAGGTAATTGAGAGGTATTACTATCTAGTGGCAAATAGTTAGCTAAAATATTGCCTGAAATTTCTCTATTATTTTCTATTACTGATATTTGTTCCGTTACATTCTTTAGCTGACGAATATTTCCGGGCCAACGATAATTAATAAGCAACTCAACCGCATCAGGTGTTAGCTGAATACTTGGCATACGGTATTTTCCGGCAAAATCTGAAGCAAATTTTCTAAACAATAAATGGATGTCTTCTTTTCGTTCTCTTATCGGAGGTAAATCTATTGGCACTGTATTTAATCGATAATATAAATCCTCTCTAAACCTACCTTTTTTAACTGCTTCGGGCAATTTCACATTAGTGGCAGCAACAATTCTAACATCCGTTTTTTGCACTTTTGAAGAACCTACTTTAATAAATTCGCCTGTTTCCAACACCCTTAATAATCGGGCTTGTGTAGGCAAAGGCAATTCGCCAACTTCATCCAAAAAAATAGTTCCGCCATCAACTACTTCAAAATAACCTTTACGGGCTTCATGAGCTCCTGTAAAAGCACCTTTTTCATGTCCAAATAATTCCGAATCTATTGTTCCTTCAGGAATTGCACCACAGTTTACAGCAATATATTTATTGTGTTTTCTGGCACTCAATTGATGGATAATTTGTGGCATCACTTCTTTCCCTACTCCACTTTCTCCGGTAATTAAAACAGATAAATCAGTAACTGCTACCTGAGCAGCTATATTTATAGCCCTGTCTAGCATTGGCGAGCTGCCAATAATTCCAAAACGCTGTTTTATTTGTTGTGTATCCATGATGGTTTAATGTTTCAAGTTCAAGGTTTGAGGTTTGACGTTAGATAACCCAACTTCAAACCTCCAACTTTTTAACTTATATCGCTTTACCTAACAATGTTCCTCCTGTACAATCTTCTATAAAGACAGTAACATAATCTCCTACTTTGTAATTTTCTTTAGGGAAAACCACTACAGTATTTTGTGAAGTTCTTCCTGCTAATTCATTGTCAGAACGTTTGGATTTTTTTTCTACCAACACTTCAAATGTTTTACCAACATAAGCTTGGTTTCTTTCTAATGAATGAGCACTTTGTTTATCTATAATTTCTTGCAATCTTCTGCTTTTCACTTCCTGAGGAACATCATCCTCAAACTTACGTTGAGCTTGTGTATTAGGTCTTTCAGAATAATTAAACATGTAAGAAAAATCGTATTTTACATACTCCATTAACGATAATGTATCTTGATGATCTTCTTCTGTCTCCGAACAAAAACCTGCAATAATATCAGCAGAAATAGAACATTCAGGAACAATTTTTCTAATACTATCAATTCTATCCATATACCATTCTCTGGTATAACCTCTGTTCATCATCTCCAATATTCTGTTGCTTCCACTCTGAAAAGGCAAATGAATATAATTGCAAATGTTATCATACTTAGCCATCACATGCAAAAATTCATCTGTCATATCTTTAGGATGTGATGTAGAAAATCTCACTCGCAACTTCGGACTAATTTGAGCTACTTTTTCCATCAATTGAGCAAAATTGATACTTTGAGCTTTTTCTTCTTCCGATAAATTTTCATAATATTTTTTCAAACCTTCTGTACCATACCACAAGTAAGAATCTACATTCTGCCCCAATAAAGTAACCTCTCTATATCCTCTATCAAATAAATCTTGAGCTTCTTTTAAAATACTTTCAGGATTTCTACTTCTTTCTCTTCCTCTGGTAAATGGTACGACACAAAAAGTACACATATTATCGCAACCACGTGTAATGGAAATAAATGCCGTAACTCCATTGCTTAACAATCTCACCGGACTAATATCTCCATAAGTTTCTTCTTTAGATAAAATTACATTTACCGCTTTTTTACCTTCATCCACCTGAGCTACCAAATTAGGTAAATCTCTATATGCATCAGGGCCAACCACAATGTCAACAATTTTTTCTTCTTCTAATAATTGTGATTTTAATCGTTCTGCCATACAACCCAACACACCAATTACCAACTCCGGTTTTTTCTTTTTCTCTTTATTGAAAACCGTTAATCGTTGTCTTACCGTTTGCTCCGCTTTTTCTCTAATAGAACAAGTATTTACCAACACCACATCCGCTTCTTCCAAGTTGTTGGTAGTAGCATAACCACTTTCAGCTAAAATAGAAGCAACAATTTCGCTATCAGAAAAATTCATCTGACAGCCATAACTTTCAATATAAACTTTTTTATTGTTGTTGGCTTTATCTGCATCTGCCAATAAGGTTGCCGACCCTTGCACCGATTCATCTATCACTTTATTCTGTAGCTCCATGTTTAAATTTTAAATGAGGTACAAAATTAGCTTTTTTTTATGAGTTATGACAAAATGACACCAAAAGAAAACTGATTAAATAACCGAAACAAATATGAGATAAGTCATTTAAAAAGAGAAAGAAATAAGTGTAACTTAGCTTTATTATTCATTTAAAATATATTAATTATGAAAAAAATCTTTATCACTTTAGGATTGAGTTTGTGTATATCTTACTCTTTCTCTCAGCATGCAGAGGCTGTTATAAATCAACAAGATATTAATACTTCTACTGAAACAAAAAGCAACACCAACGACAAGGCATTGTGGGATGTTCAATTTTCTTTTAACTCGACAACAGCAGCAGCTGGAGATGCTGGCATGGCTGCAGTAGCTTTCTATAACAATGAATTTTGGGTTTCTCGTTGGGGAAGTGATACCTTATATAGGTTTTCATCTACTGGTGTGCTTATTTCAGAATTTATAATTAGTGGATTAACTGGCACAAGAAGCCTTACTACCGATGGAACATATCTTTATGCAGGGACTGCGTCAACTACTATTTACAGAATTGATCCTTCGCTTCAACAATTAGCACCACCTCATGTTACTTCTTCATCAAGTGTAACTGCAAGATTTTGTACTTATGATGCCACTTTAAATAGTGGAAACGGAGGCTTTTGGATTGGAAATTTTAGTACAGACATTGTTGCTATTAGTATGTCAGGAACCGTGTTGTCTACTATTACAGCTGCTACACATGGGTTGACAGGTATGTATGGTGCAGCAATTGATAACAATACTCCCGGAGGTCCGTATTTATGGATTTTTAATCAAGGTGGAACAAATTCCTCTCAATTAGTAGCACTTGAACTACCTTCAGGAACACCTTCTACAACTTATAACCATGATGTTTTTCCTGATATTAGCACTACACATTCATTATCTTCTGGATTAGCTGGTGGAGCATTTTTTACCTCTAATTTTGTAAGTGGAAAAAACTCAGTAATGTGTTTAGTACAAGGTTCTCCAAGTAATGTAGTTGTAGTGTATGAAATCGCAACCACTGTTGGTGTTAATGAATTAAATGATTCAAAAGATTTTTTAATTTATCCTAATCCGGCTAAAAATAACATTCAACTAGATTTTACCAATTTAAATGAAGATTTTGATAAATTAACTATCATAGATATTTCAGGAAAAACAGTCTTAACACAATCAATTGGCAATAACAATACTAAATTGAACATAGATTCAAGCAACTTACCTAACGGAATTTACACTATTTCAATAATTTCTAATAAGCAAGTCTTACATCAAAAAATGACCATTAATAAATAAACTATTTCTACTAGATAATAGTTAAAGAGGCTGTCGATAATTATCGACAGCCTCTTTTTATTTAAAAAAAGGACATACTGTTTCACCATAGTTTACAAATTCTTAATTTTACTGACCTAAAATAAAAGAACTATATAGTTATGAAATAGCCACGAGCAAAAGCACACCAACAAGAATAAAGATAAACTGGCATATTCCATATGACAAATAAAAAACAAATAAATATCTACATATGAAACTACAAAATTACGCTCAAGGACAATGGGTAGAAGGCTCAGGTAAAGAAAAACCATTATTTGATGCCATTACAGGCGAACAAATTGCTACTGCTTCAAGCGAAGGTTTAGATTTTGCAGCCATGATGGATTATGCTCGTAAAGTAGGCGGTCCAACTCTTAGAAAAATGACTTTTCAGGAAAGAGGACTGATGCTTAAATCCTTGGCGTTACATCTGTTAACGTTGAAAGCAAAATATTACGAAGTAAGTGCTAAGACAGGTGCAACAAAAGTAGATAGCTGGATAGATATTGAAGGTGGTATTGGTAATTTATTCGCTAATGCTAGCCTTAGAAGACAATTTCCTGACGAACCTTTTTATGTAGATGGAGAAACTGCTCCACTTTCTAAAAATGGCACTTTCATAGGTCATCATATTATGGTTCCTAAACAAGGCGTTGCCATTCATATTAATGCATTTAACTTTCCTATTTGGGGAATGTTAGAAAAAATTGCCGTTAACTTAATGGCTGGTGTTCCTGCTATTGTTAAACCAGCAACCTTAACTTCTTTCCTTACCGAAGCGATGGTGAAAGACATTATTGATGCTGACATCCTTCCGAAAGGAGCGTTACAATTGATTTGTGGCTCTGCTAACGGAATTTTAGACCATGTTACCAACCAAGATATAATTACTTTTACAGGCTCGGCTTCAACAGGAAAAATGCTTAAAGCACATCCTCGTTTGTTAGAAGAAGCAGTACCTTTCAACATGGAAGCAGATTCGCTAAATGCAAGTATTTTAGGCGAAGATGCTGTTCCCGGAACGGAAGAGTTTGATTTATTCATTAAAGAAGTACAACGAGAAATGACGGTGAAAGCTGGACAAAAATGTACGGCTGTCCGCAGAATTATTGTCCCTGAAAAATTAGTGGAAGATGTACAAATTGCTTTAGGAAAAAGATTATCTCAAACTATAATTGGAAACCCTGCTGTAGAAGGTGTTAGAATGGGAGCTTTGGCAGGATTAGAACAAGTGAAAGAAGTAAAAGAAAAAGTAGCTCAACTTTCTGCCAGTCAGAAAATTGTTTTTGGAGATGTAGATAATTTTGAAGTTACCGGAGCTGACAAAAGCAAAGGTGCTTTCTTATCGCCCATCTTATTTTTAAACGAAAATCCTTTTACCAATACCGATTGCCACAACATTGAAGCATTTGGTCCGGTATCAACCATTATTCCCTACAAAACATTAGATGAAGCCATTGAATTAGCCAATATGGGTAAAGGTTCTTTGGTTTGTTCTATTGTTACCAATGATGATAAAATTGCGAAAGAATTTGTGTTAGGTGCAGCTTGTATGCACGGACGTATTTTAATATTAAATGCTGCTTGTGCTAAAGAAAGTACCGGACATGGTTCTCCTATGCCATTGCTTACTCATGGTGGACCTGGTAGAGCCGGAGGTGGTGAAGAAATGGGTGGAAAACGTGGTATTTTGCACTACTTACAACGTACTGCCATTCAGGGTTCGCCAAGCATGATTACGAACATTACCAACCAATACCAATATGGTGCAGAGCAAACAGAATTTGACAGACATGTTTTCCAAAAACATTTTGAAGAAATTCAAATAGGTGAAACGGTGATAACCAGAAAACATACGGTTACTGATGCGGACATTATCAACTTTGCGAACGTTAGTGGTGATCATTTTTATGCTCACGTAGATGCTACTTCTTTAGAAGGAACTATTTTTGAAAGAAATGTTGCCCACGGATATTGGGTATTATCAAAAGCTGCAGGATTGTTTGTTGATGGAAAAAAAGGTCCTGTTTTATTAAACTATGGGCTAGATGAATGTAGATTTGTTAAGCCTGTTTATCCGGGAATGACCATTGGCGTTAGATTTACTGCTAAAGAAAAAATCTCTCAAGAGAAAAAAGATGAAACCGATATTAAGAAAGGAATTGTAAAATTCTTAGTAGATGTGTATGATGAAACGGGTGACACGGTTGCTTTAGCTACTATCTTAACGATGGTGAAGTTTAAAAATCAAGAATAGTTAGGCATATTAACTTTTATATCATAAAACTCAACCACATAGAAACATAGACTGCTAACTATAAGTTAAAGAAAATTATAGCACCACAAAGTGTTTCCATTTTATGGAAACAAGCTATGCGAAACTATTTTTTCTTAGTTTAGGAATGAAGCTTTAAAACTATGTACCTATGTGGTTTTAATAATATTTAAGGTGATTTTTTTGCCACAAATGCACCAATATTAGTGTATTCGTGGCATTTTTTTTTACTCCTCTCCTTTGTTAATGTACTTCCAAAGTAAGTCTTTAAGTTCTAGTAAGCCTTGTTGGGCAACAGAAGAAATAAATAAATGAGGAACTTCTGGTAGGTCTTTTTCAATTTCTTCTTTTAGTTCATCATCCAACATGTCAGATTTAGAAACAGCTAATATTCTGTCTTTATCTAATAATTCCGGGTTATACGCTTTCAATTCGTTTAATAGAATTTCGTATTCTTCATTAATATTTTTGCTGTCGGCAGGAATTAAAAACAACAATACCGCATTTCTTTCTATATGTCGTAAAAATCTAATTCCTAACCCTTTACCTTCATGAGCTCCTTCAATAATTCCAGGAATATCTGCCATCACAAAAGATCGATAATCTCTGTAAGAAACAATCCCTAAATTAGGCACTAACGTAGTAAATGGATAATTAGCAATTTCTGGTTTTGCAGCACTAAGCACCGACAATAATGTTGATTTTCCGGCATTAGGAAAGCCAACTAAACCTACATCTGCTAATACTTTTAATTCTAATATTTTCCATGCTTCCTGACCTTCTTCTCCGGGTTGTGCATATCTCGGAGCTTGGTTAGTTGAGGATTTAAAATGAGAATTTCCTAATCCGCCTCTACCTCCTTTAAGTAGGATTTGCTCTTCGCCATCTTGTGTAATTTCAAATAAAACTTCTCCAGTTTCACCATCTTTGGCAATCGTTCCCAAAGGAACTTCTACATAAACATCTTCCCCTTCGGCACCTGTACTTCTAGAACTACTTCCATCTTCGCCATGCTTGGCTTTAATATGTCGTTTGTATTTTAAATGCAATAAAGTCCATAGATTTTTGTTGCCTTTAATAATTACATGTCCGCCTCTACCACCATCACCCCCATCAGGACCACCTTTAGGTTCGTACTTTTCTCGCCTAAAATGCCTCGAGCCTCTACCTCCCATTCCTGAAGTGCAGTGTATTTTTACGTAATCTATAAAGTTGGAGTTGGACATTGGTTGGTTTAAAAGTTAAAAGTTTGAGGTTTGAGGTTTAATTTCTAAGTATTTAATTAGAATTATCAATAGCTGAGCACAAACGGTTGAAAATATCCTCAATGCTGCCTACTCCATTAATTTTTTCAAATTTGTTTTGAGCAGCATAAAAATCAGCCACAACAGCAGTTTGTTCGTTATATACTTTAATTCTATTAGCAATAATACTTTCGTCTAAATCATCTGCTCTTCCGCTGTCTTTTCCTCTTTCTAACAAACGTTTTATTAATTCTTCTTTTGGAACATCCAACGCTAACATAATAGAAATAGCCGTATTTTTTGAAGTTAAAAATCTATCCAACGCTTCTGCTTGTGGAGTAGTTCTCGGGAAACCATCAAAAATAAACCCTTTAGCTTGTGGGTTTTTATCTACCTCAGCTTCTAACATACTAATAGTAACTTCATCGGGAACCAAGTCCCCTTTATCCATATAGCTTTTAGCTAATTTACCCAATTCGGTTTCGCCTTTAATGTTGGCTCTAAATATATCTCCTGTCGATAAATGTACCAAGCTGTATTTATCAACTAATTTTGCTGCTTGTGTTCCTTTTCCTGCTCCCGGAGGACCAAATAATACTATATTCAACATATCTTTTTCGTTTTATAATTTCAAAACTATTTTATCATCTAATTCCTATTGCTCATCCAACACGTAAATGGAACTAAGGTTTCTGCCATAGCCATCATAATCTAACCCGTAGCCCAATACAAAAGCATTTGGAATTTCTTTGCCTATGTAATCAATCGGATAAGGTTTGTGGTAAGCCTCAGGTTTAAAAAGCAATGATGCAATTTTTATAGAATTTACTTTTTTATTTTGCAAAATCTCATACAACTTAACCAAGGTATTTCCAGTATCTACAATGTCTTCCACCAAAATAATATCTTGTCCTTCTATATCTTCATTTAACCCAATTAACTCGTTTACTTTTCCTGTAGTGGTGGTTCCTTCATAAGAAGCTAACTTTACAAAAGAAACCATGCATTGCAGGTTAATTTCTTTCAATAAATCGCTCATAAACATAAACGAACCATTTAACACCCCAATAAAAATAGGCGATTTACCAATGTAGTGCGTATTAATTTCATTAGCAACTTTACTTATGGAAGTTTGTAGCTCTTCAGCAGAAATGTATGGTTTAAAGGTTTTATCCTTAATTGTTATCTTACCCATTTTTATAAAAATTGGATTGCAAAAGTAGTAATTTTCTTAGTAGAACAGTAGTAAATTAGTGGAAGATAAAAAAAGTATATTGAACTAACTAACACCATCTATTACATTCCATATAAAAAAGCTAATTTTGCAGCATGAGTTTAGAGAAAGAAATAGCAAAAAGAAGAACTTTTGGCATTATTAGTCACCCCGATGCAGGGAAAACAACCCTTACCGAAAAATTATTATTATTTGGTGGAGCGATACAAACAGCTGGTGCTGTAAAATCTAATAAGATTAAGAAAACCGCTACTTCCGATTTTATGGAAATTGAAAAGCAAAGAGGAATTTCTGTTGCCACCTCGGTAATGGCTTTTAATTATAAAGATACTAAAATCAATATTCTAGATACTCCTGGTCACAAAGATTTTGCTGAAGATACTTATAGAACACTAACAGCCGTAGATAGCGTTATTTTGGTTATTGACTGTGCCAATGGTGTGGAGGCTCAAACCAAAAAGTTAATGGAGGTTTGTAGAATGCGAGACACCCCCGTTATTGTTTTCATCAACAAAATGGATAGAGAAGGTCAAAATCCCTTTGATTTATTAGATGAAATTGAAACTACTTTAGACATAAAAGTAAGACCTTTAAGCTGGCCCATAAGTATTGGAGCAACTTTTAAAGGCGTTTATAATTTATATGAAAAACACCTGAATTTATTTGATTCTAATAAAACAAAAATTGAAAGAGAGATTGTAAGCATTAAAGACCTAAATGATCCTTTATTGGATGAAATAATTGAAGATGACGCTCCAAAACTAAGAGAAGATGTAGAGCTTATTGAAGGAGTTTATGATGCATTTGATGTAGAAAAATATCGTGCAGGAGAGTTGGCTCCCGTATTTTTTGGTAGTGCCCTTAATAATTTTGGTGTTCAAGAGTTGTTGGATACATTCTTAGCAATTGCACCAAGCCCAAGAAGCAGAGCAACCAACATAAGAATGGTAGAACCTACAGAGCCTAATTTTACAGGATTTATTTTTAAAATTCACGCCAATCTTGACCCTAAACACCGAGATAGAATTGCCTTTTTAAGAATTTGTTCGGGAACATTTGAAAGAAACAAGTTTTACTACAATGTTGCTACCGATAAAAAATTAAGATTTAATAATCCTACCAGTTTTATGGCTCAGGATAAAAGCGTTATTGATGAAGCTTTTCCAGGTGATGTAATTGGTTTGTATGATGCCGGAAATTTTAAAATTGGCGATACGCTTACCGAAGGAGAAAAAATAGAATTCCAAGGAATTCCAAGTTTCTCTCCAGAGATTTTCAAGGAACTTATTAATAAAGACCCAATGAAAACCAAGCAGCTGGAAAAAGGTATTCAGCAGCTTACAGATGAAGGAGTGGCTCAGCTATTTATTCAACAACCAGGTAACAGAAAAATTGTCGGTACAGTTGGAGAATTACAGTTTGAGGTTATTCAGCATCGTTTAAAACACGAGTATGGAGCATCGGCAGAGTTTGAAGCTAAAAGCTTGCATAAAGCTTGTTGGATGACTTCAGACAATGAGGCAAAAATAGAAGAATTTAAAATGCGAAAAAGTCAGTACATTGCTATAGATAAAGATGGAAATGATGTTTTCTTAGCTCAAAGTGCCTTTTTATTGCAAAGTGCACAAGCTGATTACCCAGAAATAACTTTCCATACTACTTCTGAATTTAAAAAAGAATTAGCCTCAAATTAAACTACTATGAAGACTAAACAAAACAAAATATTAGTTCCAATAGATTTTTCAGAACAATCTTTAATTGCATTGAAACAATCTTACAATCTTGCTAAAATTCAGGATGCTGAAATTGTTTTGCTTTATGTATTAGAAGAACTTAATCCAGTAATAAAAGTATTTTTTTCGGAAGTAAGTGGATTAAAAGAAGCGGTAGAAAAAAACCTAAAAACCTTAGCTGAAGATGCCTCTAAAGAAAGTGGTGTGCCTATTTCTTATTTGCTTAGCAAAGGTTCCGTTTATAATAAAATTGTAAAAACTGCTAAAGCTATCAAAGCAAAAATGATAGTAATGGGAACTCAAGGAGCTGCAAGAGGCAAATTTATTGGCTCTAACTCTTTACGAGTGGTAAAAACTTCTCCTTGCCCGGTAATT
>Ga0209231_1000174_pt1 | contig 44767 bp, 42 predicted proteins | sample Deesub45470m_DNA_FD_188086 | JGI IMG/M metagenome (GOLD analysis project Ga0209231, IMG submission 188086) | Deep subsurface microbial communities from North Pacific Ocean - 450_OLKR46/470m Metagenome (SPAdes) (version 2) | ecosystem: Environmental > Terrestrial > Deep subsurface > Unclassified ... | reverse complement strand
GGGGGAGCGGTTTGGGTGGCGGGTTGCTGCACCCGGCGGTGAACAGGGCCGCCGCCAGAGTCAGTACAAGAGCGGTCTGCAGGGCGTTATTCATTACTGTCTCCCGGTGCGACATGAGGGACGGGGGCGTCCTTGTTTTTCGGGCTCAGCAGCCAGATTTCCTGCGCCGATTCCACCAGTTCGCCGGTTCGATTGAGAACCTGATCGGTTTTCTGCATCAGCGGTGCCACCCGTGGTGCGACTTGCGCTGACGCATCGCTCAGGTCAGTGGACAGCTGTTCAAGATTGTCGAAGGTTTTTCCGGCGCGTTGCAGCATTTGTGGCGTCGACGTCTCCAGTGCAGCGAGAATCCGGTCAAGACGGGCGAGGGAACCATCGAGGGCGTTGAAGGTGTGCTCCAACTTGGCGCTCAGCATGTTGATATCGTTATTTGCGCTGTCGATCAGCCTGTCGGTCTTTTTCCGGGTTGTCTGCAGGTCCCCGGTTAAGGCATTGACATGGGCGAGGGACTGTTTGATATCCCCCTGTGGATCATCGATATAACTGATGATGTTGCCCACTTCCAGCAGAACCGGTTTGACCCGTTCGGAAATCTCTTCAATATGCTCCTCGATCGATTTGGTCTTTTCGTAGAGGATGGTGTCGCCGTTTTCCAGCATCCGCAGTTGCGGATTACCGGCGGCGATTTCGATAATGGTGTCACCGACCAACCCCTCTTTGACCAGCCGGGCGACTGAATCTTCGCGGATCCAGCGCTGGTACTTGTCCCCGACCAGAATGTCGATACGGACCCGGGCCTCGTCATTGAGGGTGATCTTGTCGAGTCGACCGATGCGAAAGCCGGAGAGCTTGATCGGCATCCCACGGGAAAAGCCGGTGCCACGATCGACGGTAAACGAGAGGCGGTAGTTGGCGGTGAACAGGTCGCTCTCGTAGCCGAGGAACAGCACCACAGCCAGACAGGTGGCGATGGCAACGGCAATAAATATCCCGACCTTGGTCTCGAGATGCCGAAAACGGGCATCACCATTATCGGTCATTGTTCTCCCCCTTATTCAGGTTGTAGATGACAGCGTCCTTAAGATGTTTGGTCAGACTGGCATCCGAGATGAGAAACAAGGTCGCGGTGCGCGTCTCCCCGGCCTGAAAAGACAGCGCAACATCAAGTAAAAGCTTGCGCTCAAGGGTGCTGAGGCCACTCAGAAAGGTGCCATAGAGCATCAGCTCCGGAGCCAGAAGCAAGGCGCGGGCCAGAAGCACCTGACGCTTCTGCAACAGCTTTAAGTGGCCGGGAAGGAGGGTCTCCTCCCCCTGATAGCCGACGCGGTGCAGAAGCTGTCTGGCTGTTGGTACCAGAGTGCTACGGTCTTGGCTGCCGGTATACTCCGCCGGCAATAAAAGGTTTTCCAGTATGGTCAGGTTGGAGATCAATCCACAGTGGTCGGCGACGATGCCGACGCGACGGCGCAGTCCGTGGCGGCCGGTCTCGGGGAGGGTCTCCGGGTTATTACCGAACAGCAGCCGGCTTCCTTGGGTCGGCGTGCGCAGGCCGATCAGGGTGTGCAGCAATAAATCAGCGCTCTCTTCGTCGCAGAGTTGCACCACCCCCAGTTCGCCGGGGGACAGGGTCATGGAGAGCGGGGCGCAATTTGCGCTGAACAGCAGGTCTGTACAGTGTAGCGAGGCGATCATGACCGGCGCAGATTCCATATGCATCACCCTCCCGGATTAAGGCTGTGGAATAACAAGGCCACCAGCCCGTCGAGGAAGAAGACCAGAAACAGGCTGTGAATGACGCCGGCCGAGGCCGCTCGTGGAATCATGGTGGCACTGCGACCGACAAAAAACCCCCGCTGACAACAAGCGGCGCTGATAAACAGCCCGAAGAGCAGACTTTTGCCCAGACTGGCAACCAGATCCTTCAGGGTGAGTGCGGCGTAGAGCCCCTGGGAAAACTGTTCAAAGGGGATGTGCCAGCCGAAAGAAGCGATGAAGACGCCACCGAGGATGGAGCCGGCTTCAAAGTAGATCGTCAGGGCGGTCACCGCCAGGGTCATCCCGGCCAGACGGGGCAAGAGCAGGTACTCTTCGGGCGGGATACCAAGGGTCTCCAGTGCTTCGATCTCCCCGGCGTGACGCATGCTGCCGATTTCGGTGGCAATCGCTGCGCCGCTGCGGGCGATGACGATGATGGCGGTCAGCAGTGGGCCGAGTTCCCGGACGACGGACCAAACCAGGATTTTAGCGGCCAGAGACTCGTTGCCGGTCCCCATCAGGCTCATGACCTGAGCGATAATGGCGATACCGATGGCGAAAGAGACCGGGAGGATAATACGCAGGGATTCAAAACCGGAGAAATAGAGTTGTTTAAAAAAAACCCGCAGGACTGGTGGTCGGCGGCCGGGGAGCAGAGCTGGAGAACTGAGCAGGGCGCGAATCAGCAAGCGCAGCATTTGCTGCATCTCTTGCACTCTCTGCAAAAACCAGTGGCCGATAAGCGTCAGCATACAGGTCCTTCGTCGCGCCCGCTCCACTACGGATGCCGGGTCAGTGCTGACTGCAAGCATAGCCGGACTCAGGTGCGTAGTGCAAGCCGACTTTACGGACCGAGGTTAAAGTCGGATATCGATGTAGGCCGACTTCTTCAGATCACTCTGCCAGGTGCTGAAGCGCTCCTCCCGCTTGGTTTCAAGCAGTTTTCGCTCGATTTCAGTCTGGACTTCATCGAGGGGGCGGGCGGTGCCACTGTTGCGTTCGACAATCTTGAACAGATAAAAACCCTGGGATGTTTCAACAATTTCGCTGATTGCACCGGTCTCTAATCCGTTTACCGCTGCGGCAAACTGCGGGCTCAAATCCTGCTCATTGATTTTACCCAGGTCGCCCCCCTTGACCCCGCCGGCCTCTTTGAAGGTCACCAGCAGCGCTTCGATCCGGTCGCCGCTCTTAAGGCGCCGCCTGGCCTCTTCGGCGCGGGAGCGACTGGCGGCAACAATGCCGGCGTCGGCGTTTGCCGGAAGCAGGAAAATCAGATTGGCCAGATGCAAAAAAGGCGGGCTGCGGTAGTCGTCAAGGTGTGCGTTGTAGTAGTCGGTGACTTCACTATAGGTGACGTCGACCTTGTCCTGTACTTCGTGGCCCAGAAGTTTGAAGCGCAGGATCTGGTCGTGCATGTTGCTCTGGTAGGTGTCGAAAGACATCCCCTGCTGCTGCAACGCTTCGATCAACTGCTTGCGGGTGAGGTTGTTTTGCTGCTGCACATCGGCGATAGCCTCTTCAATCTCGGCCGTGCTGACGGTCAGTTTCAGCTCTGCAATGCGCTGGCGTAGCAGTTCTTCCTCCACCATGCGATCGAGGACTTGCCGGCGCAATGTTTCCCACTGCGGGGTGTTGAGGGTTGTCTGTTGTGGGTTACTGCGTTGCTCGGCGGTGACGGCCGCATCGAGTTGCAAGGTGGTGATGATGGCGTCGTTCACCACCGCAGCGATCCGGCTGACCGGCTCTGCTGTGGCCGGGACGACCGTCATCAGCAAAGCAAAAAAGCAGAGGAGGGTTGCGGCATGGCACGATAATTTAGCGGTCTTTTGCATCGGTTCTCCTACAACAAAGACCAGCTGATCTCAATGGTGGCCCGGGCGCGCAGGTCGCGCAGCCACAGCTGGTGAGCACTCTTCTCTTTTCCCGACAGCAGTTGTCGGCGGATCTCTTCGCTGGCTTCGTCAAGGGTCAGGCGATGCGCTTTGCGTTTTTCCTCGACCAGAAAGACATGGAACCCGTATTCGCTCTTGATCAGGTCGCTGATCTGGCCGATGGGCAGGCTGAAGACGACGGCATCGAATTCGTCGGGCATTTCGTTGCGGGCAAAAAAACCGAGATCGCCGCCCGATTCGGCATCAGGTGACAGGGAGAAGCGCCGGGCGACGTCGGCAAAGGCTTCGCCCTGACGCAGACGCTCAAGAACCTGTTTCCCCTCATTCTCGGTGCCGACAACAATCTGCCGGGCTCGGGCCTGTGCCGGGCGGTCAAAATCGTCTTTGTGTTTGTCGTAATAGTTCTTGATCTCGGCGGCATCGACCTCAATCTTGGCATAAGCCGCCCGCCGGATGATCTTTTCCATCAGCAGGCTCTGCTGTAAATCGAGTTGCCATTCGTCGAGGCTGATGCTGCGTTCGGCGAGCATCGCTTCAAACTCACCGGCAGGGTATTCGCGCCGGATGTTGGTGACCGCCCGTTCGAGTTCTTCCGGTTCCAGTCGGATATTGAGACGATCGGCTTCCGCCAGGGCGAGTTCGCGGTCGATAATCTGTGCCAGAAAGGACTGCTCCATCGCCTTGCGCTCTTCAAGGGAGAGTTTCTGTCCGTTTGGCAGCGATTTGGCAAAGGCCTGGCGGTACTGTTCAAGACTCATGGTGCGATTGTCGACGCGCAGCAGCACGGGCGACTCGGCGCTCTCTTGCGAGCGGCAGCCGGCGGCCAGAGAACAGGCAAATATCAGGAGAAAAAGAGTCTTCGCAAACTGCATACGCGACATCGGCGCAATCCTTCGATCGCTGGGAGAAAAGGGCACAAAAGGCCCGGTAGGGGAGGCGGTCAAGCTAGCACACCTGCTGAAATGCATGCAATTCTTTTTTGGCCAGTTGCAGCAGGGTGTCCGGCTCGCAGCGGCCGGCGGTAATCGTCAGTCGGTAGTCCGGAGTGAAGGTGCAAGGCGGCGTCCCCTGCAGGCGTTGCAGGATCTTTTCCGGTGCCACCTTGGTGCTGGCGTGAAAACTGAACATCAGCTGGCGGCCATCGTACTCCGCCGCAACAATCCGCAGACTCTTGAGCTGGACACGCAACTTCATCACCTCAAGCAGGCGCTGACCCGGCTCCGGCAGTTCACCGTAACGGTCGCGCAGCTCGTCAGCCAGTTCATAAACCTCCTGTTCACTTTCGGCGGCTGCCAGCCGGCGGTAGAAGACCAGGCGTTGGTTCGGATCGGCCAGATACTTTTCCGGGAAAAAGGCCGAGATGCCGAGGCGGATGTCGGGATCGATGCGGTCTTCGCGCTCCAGTCCCTGCAGCTCGCGAATGGTCTCGGCGATGAGTTCAGTGTACATCTCGAAGCCGACGGCGGCGACTTGTCCGGCTTGACGAGCGCCGAGCAGTTCACCGGCGCCGCGCAGCTCAAGATCGTGGCTGGCGATGCGGAAGCCGGCGCCAAGTTCAGTCTGCTCCTGCAGCACGCGCAGCCGCTCGCGGGCGTCGTGGTTGAGCACCCCTTCACCGGGAATCAGCAGATAGGCATAGGCGCGGCGATCGGAGCGCCCGACCCGGCCGCGCAGCTGGTAAAGTTGGGCGAGGCCGAAGCAGTCGGCACGGTTGATCAGGATGGTGTTGGCGCGCGGAATGTCGATGCCATTTTCGATGATGGTGCTGCAGACCAGAACATTACTCTTCCCTTCGATGAAGTCGAGCATGACCTTTTCCAGGGCATGTTCATTCATCTGGCCGTGGCCGACGGCAACTTTGGCCTCCGGCACCAGGCGCTGGAGAAACTCCCCCATGGCGGCGATCGATTGCACCCGGTTGTGGACGAAGAAGACCTGACCACCGCGCTGCAGTTCGCGCAGAATCGCCTGGCGGATCAGCTCATCGTCAAAGCGGGTGACGTAGGTGCGTACGGCGAGGCGATCGACCGGAGCGGTGTCGATGACCGACAGATCGCGCAGGCCGAGCAGGCCGAATTGCAGGGTGCGCGGGATCGGGGTTGCGGTCATGGTCAGCACATCAACTTCAGCCCTGAAGCGTTTGAGCTTCTCCTTGTGGCTGACGCCGAAGCGCTGCTCCTCGTCGATGACGATCAGGCCGAGATCCTTGAAGCCGACGTCGCGCTGCAGCAGGCGGTGGGTGCCGATGATGATATCGACCCGGCCGCTCTTCAGTCGCTCAAGGGTGGCTTTCTGTTCAGCCGGGCTGCGCAGGCGCGAGACCATGTCGATCTCCACCGGGGTGCCACGGAAACGCTGGCGCAGAGACTCCAGGTGTTGTCGGGCGAGGATGGTCGTCGGGACCAGAATAGCGACCTGGCGATTGTCGAGCACCACTTTGTAGGCGGCGCGGATCGCCACCTCGGTCTTGCCGTAACCGACATCACCGCAGACCAGCCGGTCCATCGGCTTTTCGGCCTGGAGGTCGGCGAGGACGTCGTCGATGGCTGCCTGCTGATCGTCGGTCTCATCGTAGGGGAAGGCGGCGGCAAATTCGTAATAGGCTTCATCCGGAGCGGAACAGCGCACTCCCCGATGCATGGCGCGCCGCGCCTGGATTTTCAGCAGATCACGAGCCATCTCCTCAACGGCGGCCTGAGCCTTGATCCGGGCCTTCTCCCAGGCACTCCCCCCCATCTTGTCGAGGCGCGGCTGATGGCCGTCACCGCCGACGTACTTCTGCACCCGCTCGATGCGATCGATGGGGAGATAGAGGCGGTCGTCACCGGCGTATTCCAGATGCAGAAAGTCACCTTCGACCTGGCCGGTCTTCAGGTGCAGCAGACCCCGGTAGCGGCCGATGCCGTGGTCGGTGTGGACGACATAATCCCCTTCGCGCAGTTGGCCGAGGGAGGGGAGCAGCGTCTTGCGCCGACTTTTCAGGCTGCGTCGGTGGGCACGGGCGCCGAAGATCTCCTCTTCGGTGACGATGGCCAGGCGTTCATCCGGCAGGCAGAGTCCGGCCGACAGGGTGCCGATGACCAGGGCCGGGGTGCCGGCGGCAATTTTGTTTCCGCTCGGCAGACTCAGATCGAGGCCGTGGTGGGCCAGCATCTCCTGCAAGCGCTCGGCCCGGCCGCGCTGGCGACAGACCAGCCGGCTGTCCCAGCCGGCGGCACTCCAGTCGCGCAGATGAGTCACCAGACGATCGAGGCTGCGGCCACGGGGGGCATCGGGGTCGAGCAAGTCGGCGCTGGTCTGGGCCTGAACATGATAGATCGGCCAGTCGGCTTCAAGATGGTAGAGCTGCAGGCGGGTCAGGTCGATGCGTGGCCCGGCATCGATGCGGGCAAATGCCTCGGCCGGGGATAAAAACAGGGCAGATGCCGGGACAAACGGCTCATCGCTCGCCGCCATGCGCGCTTCGCCGGCGTGGACCTCGGCGGCAAACTGGTCGGCGGCCTGTTCGATGGCCGGCGGGTCGCAGAGGACCCAGCGACTCGGCGGCAGATAGTCAAACAGGGTCGCAAGCTGTTCGTAGTTGAGGGGGAGGAGAAACTCCCGTCCCGGCGCCAGCAGCCCTTCGCGCACCTCGTCGAACAACAGCTCGCGGCGTGAGCGGGACATGTCGAGCTCATCACAACGGCTGCGCAACCGGCGCAAAAATGTGTCGCGATATTCGCCGGCGAGGACCAGCTCGCGCGCCGGCAGCAGCTGTAATTCGGGCAGTGTTTGCGGGTCGCGGCGTTGACTGCTCGGGTCAAAGGGGCGAATCCCTTCGAGGGTGTCGCCGAAGAAGTCGAGACGCAGCGGCGTGGCGTTGGCGGTGGGGAAAAGGTCGAGCAGATCGCCGCGTAAAGAGAAGGTGCCGCGATCCTCCACCAGAGGGACCGGTTGGTAGCCGAGCTGGAGCAACTGCTCCTGGAGCCCGGCTCGCGGGTAGTCGCGTCCGGGAATCAGTCGCAAACAGAGCTGGTCGAGGACCGAGCGCGGCATGACCCGTTGCAGCAGGGCTCGAACCGTGACGATGACCAGATCGACCGTCCCTGCGTGCAGGGCGGCGAGGGTGGCGAGGCGTTCCGCCTCAATCTCCGGGTGCGGTGACAGCGGTTCGTAGGGGCCGACCTCCCAGTGCGGGAAGACCGCCAGTCCTGAGGTCCGGCCGCGATAAAAAGCGATGTCGCTGCACAGGCGCTGCGCCTGTCTGGCGTCGTCGACCAGAACGGCAAGGGGGCGGGCACCGCTATCAAGCAGATGGGCGAGCAGGCGGGCATCGGCGCTGCCGATCAGGCCATGTACCTCGGCACGGGGCTGCTTGTGCAGCCCTTCGGCGATGCAGCGGGCGGTGGCGTGCCGGATGTCGTCGCGGACAGGGGTGTCGGTCATGGCTCTCTAAATCGGCCGGAGGTGCCGGTCGGGCGGAAAAAGGTCAGTCGCGGGGAACCGCCAGCATGCGGTCGAGAGTGGCACGGGCACGGTCGGCAATGGCCGTCGGCACGGTGATAGCCGGACTCATGGTCTGCAAGCTCTTCACGATATCTTCAAGGGTGGTGAGCTTCATGTTCGGGCAGATCAGCTTTGAGGTCGGAAGGATGAATTCCTTGTCGGGATTCTCCTGGCGCAGACGGTAGAGAATCCCCATCTCGGTGCCGACGATGAATTTGCGCGCCGGGCTTTTCGTCGCGTAAAGGTACATGCCACTGGTGGAGCAGATGTGATCGGCGAGCTCGAGAATCGCCGGTGGACATTCGGGATGGGCCATGAACAGTGCATCGGGATGTTCCGTCCGGGCGCGTTCGATATCGGCAACGCTCAGTCGCTCGTGGGTCGGGCAGTAGCCGTCCCAGATGTGGCAGGTCTTGTCGGTGAGACCGGCGATATAACGGCCGAGGTTGCGATCCGGGACGAGAATGACCTCGTCGCTGCTGACCGAATTGACGACGTTGACGGCATTGGAACTGGTGCAGCAGATGTCACTCTCCGCCTTGACCGCGGCGCTGGAGTTGACATAGGTGACAACGGTGGCGTCGGGATGCAAGGCCTTGAGCTCGCGCAGTTTTTCCGGGGTGACCATGTCGGCCATCGGGCAGCCGGCATCGGGGCGTGGCAGCAGGACGATCTTGTCCGGAGCGAGGATGGCGGCGCTTTCAGCCATGAAGTGAACGCCGCAAAAGACAATAACCGGCTTTGCGGTGGCCGCAGCCGTCTGGGCGAGGGCCAGCGAGTCGCCGGTGACGTCAGCAATCTCCTGAACTTCGTCGCGCTGATAGTTGTGCGCGAGCAGGATGGCGTTGCGCTCGATTAACAGCCGACGAATTTCCTGTTTCAGATCAGTTTGCTCCATGATTTATGCCCGCGGATGAGGGTTGCAAAGCGTGAATCGTAGAATAAAACCCTTGATATGTCAAACCTTTATCCGCCCGTTTGCTCTTGACACCGGCGCCGTCAAGGGCCTATTCTGGCGCACGCCTGCCACGATTGAAATCAACGGTTGCCGCGTCTTTTGTTGTGGACCAAGCAAGGAGCCTTCTATGTTCGGTATCGGATTCCCGGAACTTTTACTGATTTGCGGCCTTGCCCTGATTGTCATCGGGCCGAAGCGGTTGCCCGATATTGCCCGGGCTCTTGGCCGTGGTTTTTCCGAGTTTAAACGCGCCACCGATGAGCTGAAATCGACCTTCACTGAGGAGGTGCGCACGGCAGAGCGCCACGAGCGCATGCAACGTGAAGGGCTGACGCCGCCGCCGATTCATAATCCTTACACCGATCCGTCCGCTGAGGTTTTGCCGCCGCAGCCGGAGCCGGTTGTGCAGGAGTTGGCGGTGCCGAAAGCGGAGGCGGGAGAGCGTCATGACGGATGATGCCCTGCCGATTACCAAGCATCTTGAAGAGTTGCGCCGCCGTCTGATCATCGCTTCTGTCTCCTGGCTGGTCGCTTTTATCGCCTGTTACAGCGTCGCCGAACGTCTGTTCTCCCTGATCTCGGAACCGGTTCGCAAGGCCCTTCCGGCCGGGAACTCTCTGGTCTTCATTACGGCCACCGAGCCGTTCTTTGCCTATTTGAAAGTGGCCGCCCTTGCCGGGCTGCTGATTGCGTTGCCGGTCATTCTCTGGCAGTTGTGGGCGTTTATTGCGCCCGGGCTTTACAGTCATGAAAAACGCTATGCGATCCCGTTTGTTTTTGCCAGTACGCTCTGTTTCGCCCTTGGTGCCTATTTTGGCTTCTTCTTCGTCTTTCCGATGATCTTCACTTTTCTGGTTAACTACGGGATCTCGACTGGTGAAGCGGTCGCCATGCTGTCTATGGGTAGCTATCTCTCCCTGTCGAGCAAGCTGCTGCTGGCTTTCGGCCTGGTCTTTGAATTGCCAGTGGTCATTTTTTTCCTGGCCCGTATTGGGGTGGTCGACCATAAATGGCTGTCGAAAAACCGCAAATACTCGATTCTGGTCGCATTCGTTATCGGTGCGGTGCTGACGCCGCCCGATGTTTTCTCGCAGACGGCTCTCGCGCTGCCCTTTGTCATCCTTTACGAAATCGGTATTATCATTGCCCGCCTGTTCGGCAAAAAGCCGGCGACTGAAGATGGTGCGGCTCCACCCGCTGGCGAATAAGCTGTTTTGTCGAGGTTGTCACTGGGAAAAACCGGTTGACAGCCCTGGCGACCATGTGCTAGATAGAACCGGTTTTGCCCGTAGTTTGGATGCTGTATACAGGACAAAATGGCCGAAGACAGGCGCCAACTCATCAAGTCTCTGGGGTTTTTGTCCAGTGTCGGTATCTGCATGGTGGCCTCGTGTCTGATCGGCTTGGCCATGGGCTATTACCTTGATAAGTGGCTGGAAACCTCGCCGTGGATGACCCTTATTTTTCTCGGATTCGGCGTTGCATCCGGTTTTCGTAATATCTTCATCCTGACCAATCGCGAACTGCGTCGGCAGGAGATGGAAGAGCGGAAAAAGGGTGATGGACCGGGATGAGCAGCTGCTGCGCGAACTGGCGCGGCGTAACTGGCAGATACTCGGCCTGCTGACTCTGGGAAGCCTGCTGTTTGGCGACAGTCATGTCAGCCTTGGGGTGCTCGCCGGTGGTCTGGTTGCAATTGTTGCCCACCACTGGCGTGAGCGGGCCTTGCGCAGCATGCTCCATGCCGGCGATCCCGGCGCGGCAAGTCGTTATCAGCGTGGCTATCTGTTTCGGCTGGCTTTTATCGGCAGTGGGATTTATCTTCTTATCGCCCGGGCGCAGGTTGCGCCTCTGGCTTTGGCAGTTGGCCTTTCCGTCGTGGTATTGAATATATTGTGGACCACGATTAAAAGATCGCTTTAACCAAGAAGGCAGGACGAAGGCAATGACTCATCCATTTCTGGTTCTCCAGTGGCTAGCCGAAAAGCTTCATCTCAACGTATTGATCCACAACGCGGACAGCCTGAAAGCTGTGGTCTATGCCTGGCTGGTGATGGCGATCCTCATCGCTCTGGCTTTTGTCGCCGGGCGCAGCGCCAAGCTGGTGCCAAGTGGCCTGCAGAATCTGATGGAAGCAATCATCGTCGGCATTGAGGACCTGATTGTCGAGACCATGGGACCGAAAGGCCGCGCTTATTTTCCGCTTTTGGCCAGCTTTGCCCTGTTTATCCTCTGTGCCAACCTCATCGGCTTGATCCCCGGCCTTTATCCGCCGACCGCGAACCTTAATACCAATGCGGCCCTGGCCTTGACCGTCTTTGTCATGACCCACATCGTCGGTTTCAAGGAGCACGGTTTTAGTTACCTGAAGCATTTCATGGGTCCGGTCCTGGCCCTGGCGCCGCTGATCTTCGTTATCGAGCTCATTGGTCATATCGCCCGGCCTCTCTCCCTGACCCTGCGTCTGTTCGGTAACATGTATGGTCATGAGATCGTGCTGATGATCTTCATCCTGCTGGTGCCGTTTTTAATGCCGGTACCGATGATGTTGATGGGGGTGCTGGTTGCCTTTATTCAGGCGTTCGTTTTTACCCTGCTGGCAATGATTTATATTGCCGGCGCCCTTGAAGAAGCACATTAATTTTCGCCTGCGGGCGATGTTCGAGAGTCCTATACTGTATAGGAACAACAACCCACACGAAGGAGAAGTAACATGGAATTTTTTGCCTGGAGTATGATTGCAGCTGGTATCGGCATGGGTCTTGGTTCGTTCGGCACCGGTATTGGCCAGGGTCTGGCTATCAAGAGTGCCTGTGAAGGCGTTGCCCGTAATCCGGGTGCCAGTGGTAAAATCATGACCACCATGATGATCGGTCTGGCCATGGTCGAGTCCCTCGCCATCTACGTGTTCGTTGTGGCAATGATTATTCTTTTTGCCAACCCGTTCACCGCTCAGGTGGTTGAGTTGCTGAACAAATAAGCCGAACCTTTTTTTAGGTTCTGTAAGCAGTTTAAACGGGGCGCACCGCAAGGTGGGCCCCGTTTTTTTGTCTGTCATGTGACTGCGGCCTCGGTCGTGCACGTTTGTGCGTATGGCGAGGTCTTTGGTCGCGGCGCGAAATGACCCGCTCATTTCCGGTTTTCAGCGGAATCACCAGCGGCCAGGTGAGTCGTCGCAATCCGTTTGACCTGTCGACTGTATAAGTTTTTCATACAATAGGCGTTGTCTGGTCGATGGTGTCCTCATTAGAAATTGGTGGCGTGTAATTTGCATTCTTTTATGTGGCCGCACTAATATGCTTTTTCATATATAGATTTTAGCCACATGACCCTTGAAGGAGGATGTACTGGATGTTCACGTCAATTTTTCGTTTGATTCCCTTTTTTTTGCTTGTCCTGCTGCTTGCACCCTGCGCGTTCGCGCAGCAGGGAATGGCTATCGACCCGGCGGACTGTCTTGAATGCCACGAAGATGTGGTCAGTGCCAAGGCTTATGCTGGCTCGGTTCATGGCAAGAATGCCTGCACCAGTTGTCATACTGAACTGGCGGATCTGAATGCCCATAAAAATGGCGATCTGATGCCGGGACCGGTCAATTGCTCCCGTTGTCACAAGAAAGAGACTGCCGAGCACTACGCCAGCGTCCATATGCTTAACGACGTGAAGTGTGCCGATTGTCACACTGATGCCCATACGCATACCTATTGGAAAGGGGACAAGAACACCGTTGTCGCCAAATGCGTGCAGTGCCACGACCAGGAGGAAGTCTACCGGGACTCGGCGCATGGTAAGGCTCTTGCCGCCGGCAAGCAGGATTCTGCCGCATGTAACGACTGCCACAATCTGCATGAGATTAAGGCGATGGGTGATCACAGTGATCATGTGAACCGTGATTTTCACACCAAGGTCTGCCTGAAGTGCCATGCCGATGAAGAGATGATGGCGCGCAACGGTGTGCTCAATGTGGCGGTGAAAACCTACATGGAGAGCTACCATGGCAAGAACTATCGCCTTGGTTTCCCGGAGTTGGTCGCCGGTTGTGCGGATTGCCATACGGCGCACTCGGTGTTACCTGAATCGGATGAAAAATCGAGTGTCAACGAAATGAATCTGGTCCAAACCTGTGGCCAGTGCCACGAAAAGTCATCACCTTTGTTTACCCAGTACTATGCACACGGTGAGATGACCGATCGCGAAAACTTTCCGATCCTTTTTTATACCTTCATCGGCATGACCGGGCTTCTGGTCGGTACCTTTGCCGTGTTCTGGATTCACACCCTGCTCTGGATGTTCCGCGGTTTCGTCGAGAACCGCGAGAAGCAGCGGGCCCTGCGCGACGGCCATGTCCACCATAGTATCAGTGACCCGCACAAGGTTTATCGGCGCTTTAACAAGCGGCACATCTTCCTGCACCTGCTGGTCATTATCAGCTTTCTGGGGCTGTCCCTGACCGGCCTGCCGCTGAAGTTCAGCGATCAGTTCTGGGCCCGGTTCATGATGGAGCACTTTGGTGGTGCTGCTGCGGCCGGTCTGGTGCACCGCATCTGCGCAGTCATCACTTTTGTCTACTTCGGCAGTGCGATTCTGATGAGCATCCACTTCCTGTTTATTCGCAAAGACCTGCCGGGCGGCTGGCTGCAGCGGCTGTTCGGTCCCGACTCCCTCTGCCCGAATCTGCGCGATATCAAGGATGTCACTGCCATGGTTCGCTGGTTCTTCTTCCGCGGGCAGAAGCCGACCTTTGAGCGCTGGACCTACTGGGAAAAATTCGACTTCCTCGCCGTCTTCTGGGGTATGTTTGCCATCGGCGGGTCGGGTCTGATGCTCTGGTTCCCGGAGATCTTTGGTGCGTTCCTGCCGGGTTGGGCCTTTAATGTGGCGACCATCGTCCACTCCGATGAAGCGCTGCTGGCGACCGGCTTTATCTTTACCGTACATTTTTTCAACACCCACGGTCGGCCAGAAAAGTTCCCAATGGACTTTGTCATATTCAATGGTGAGATGGCTAAGGAAGAGTTCATTGAGGAGCGTGGCGATCAATGGAAGCGCTACGAAGAGGCGGGGGTGACCGAGTCTTACGCCAAGCTTAAACCGAGTGGAATCCTGTATGATTTCTTTATTAAGGGATTCGGATTCATCGCCTTGTTTACCGGCCTTGGATTGCTGGCTTTGATGTTGTTGGCGTTTCTTACCGGTGGCGGCCACTAGGCTGTCGATCTGATGGAATGCAGGGGGTTGCCGTCAGGCAGCCCCCTCTTTTTTTCTGGAGTGTTACCGATGAAAGATAAGGGTTTGCTGCTCGGGTTTGCCGCCATGGCGGTCTATATTATTGGTGGGGCCGGGACCTTTACCGGGCTGGTGCTGATCTTTTTTTTGCCGGGGAGCGATCTGTTTGGTCTCGGCGATGGGCGTAGCATCGGTTATCTGTTGTTATGCGTTGGCCTGGTTCTGTCGATACTCGGGGTTCTGCTTATGCGTATTTTCCGCAACCGCCCCCTGAATTGACCGGGGGACGATTGCGACAGTCGAGACGCTGGTATTATTCCGTCGGATCTGACTCATTTTTCTGCTGCGGGTCAGAAGTCACATCAGAGCTCTGGTTGGAAAAGATGATCGACTGAAAGAAGATTGCGACCCCGAAAATCAGAACGCTGATAATGAGTGGAAAACCGGAGATGGAGAACAGATCGAAAAGAAAGACCTTGCCGGCTCCGATCATGGTGATGAGAATAGCAATGTTGCGAATCTGTTTATCGTCACGGAAAAAGGCAAACAGCATCAGTGCGGTCGCGCCACTGTTGATGATAGCCGAGTCGGCGCAGACCAAAGTGTGTGGGTCGGGCCCAAGGAAGGACGCCAGGACCACATGGGTCACCGAGCGCAGGGCAAAGTAGCTGCAAACCAGCGTTGCCAGCAATAATACAATCATTGTCCGGTTTTCCGGGTCATAGTGACCATAGAACCAGGTCTGTGTCGCCGGGATATAGAGCCGGCTTGCGCGATAGTGTCCGTAGCCGATAGCGGCAAGGAGCGCGGCGACAATCCCGGAATGCCATAAACCGAATGGTGGCTGCGCAGTGAGAACCAGATACGCGAACATGGTGCTGGAACCGACCAGAACAAAGGAGGCTATCAGCCGCAGGGCGCCATGTTGCCAGCGATCGGCCAGGTGACAGAACAGCAGGGCGGCGGCGGCGAGAACCGGTAGCGGCAGCAGAGGGTCGCCAAACAGAGTATAGATAGACAGCGCGCAAACGACGGACCCGCCGAGGGCAAAGGCTCCAGCGCCTCGCTGGGCTGGACCCCGGTTGCCGATGCGGAACATCAATCCAAAATAGAGGGCGCCGACCAACAGCCCGATGAGGCTGATCCCGATCAGGCCATGGCCGCTGACAGAAATAACGAAGGCAGTCCCGGGAAACGCCCACAGCACACTGAGTAGCGGTAGCCCCAGATCGAAGCGAGCGCTACGCAGTCCACCGCGCTCAAAGATGGCTGCTGTCGCAGCGGCGGTAAAAAAAAGAAAAATAGCTGCTACACTTGGCAGGTACCAGACGGGGTAAAGCCCTGCCGTCTCCCCTTTTGGTATTTTGACCCCCAGTTTCAATGCCCAGGCCGTCATCATGACGATGGTCAGCAGAAGCAGAATCCAGCGCAGCCAGGAACAGCGCTTGAGTAATGTGACTCCAAAGCCAAGTGCATTGGCGGCCAGCAGCAGGGCCGCAAGCAATGGGTAGACCGGGTTTGGGTAATCGATGGCGACCCCGGCCAGACTCATGCCGAGAGTGCCAAGAATGATGGGTAAAGTGACGCGATTGCGGTAGCTGACCAGGGCCATTGCCCCTCCGCTTGCCAGCAAAATCATATAGGCGGCGGTCGAGGACAAGGCTTGAAAGCGACCGTGGGTCTCAACGACAATGACCGCCATCAGAACCGCTCCACAGGCAGAAAAGACCGGTGCCAGAGCGCTTTTGCGTTGATACTGATACCAGCCTACAGCAATCAGAGTGGCGGCGTAGACCATGCCGAGCAGTGAACCCATGGTCTGATCAATGATTTCGTGATCGGTGATCGTGCGCAGGACCAGGGCCAGGACCAACAGGAAGCAGATACTGGAGATGCGGGGCAGTAAGGAAGAGCGTCCGACCCAGCTGAGCAGTTCTTCTGAGGCATCCTCATCTGTCGCTATGAGTGATTCCGGCGTTGTTTCCATCGGAATAATATGCGGTGCTGCGGAAGGTCTTTCGAGGACAGCCAGCCGTTTTTGCAGTAGCAAAACGCTTGATTCCAAATCGGCGACGCGTGCTTCCAGGCCCTGTTTCTGCTCCGGTGGCATCTTCTTCCTCCAGTGAGTTAGTGTGTGGCGCGGTGGCCACCCGCAACTCGAGACGGTAGTGAATTTTCGAAGTTGTAAAATATATAACGCTATTTTATTATTTTGCAAAGGTTTTTCATCGGCTTTGAGATCAGGTGAACATTAGAACTTGAGTATTAAGGTGTGCAAATCGTTTTTTACTTGGAGATACTGTGACTTAGTGGCAGTATCTGTTCACGGATTTATAAATAATACTTTCAAAGTGTATTTTAACATCGTTCTATTCTGTCTGGTGAAAGGGGAGTGTCTGTGAAAAATCATGTTTGGCGTCCGCTTTTTGTCGTCCTCGGTCTTGTCGCCGTGATTCTGCTCGCGCGGTTGCTTATCGTGCCGGATGACTTTTCCGTTGGTGAGCGGGGGTATATGTATGGCTACCACCGCATCGGTAACGAGCAGGAGTGGAAGGATTTTAAAACCAAATTCCGCACCTCGACGTATTGCAATGATTGCCATGAAGACAGGGTGGCCGAGCGCGTCGGCTCGCCGCATGCGCCGATCGAGTGCGAAAACTGCCACGGCCTCGCCGGCGATCATCCGGAGAACCCGGAAAAGTTGACGCTGGACCGTAGCCGTGAGCTTTGTCTGCGCTGTCACACCCGTCTTGCTTATCCGAGCAGCGATCGCAAGGATATTGCCGGCATCGACCCCCAGGAGCACAACCCGGGTGACGCGTGTGTCGATTGCCATAACCCGCACCGGCCGAACCTGGAGGAGATGTGACGATGAAACGCCGCGATTTCCTGAAGAACACACTGATTGCCGTCGCTGGGGCTTCGATTCCCTTGTCGGCACTGGAGATGATTGATCCGCGCGAACTGTTTGCGGCGCATCCGGAACTGCGCTGGGTCTTTCTTGCCAATACCCACAAGTGCGTCGGCTGTGGCTTCTGTGTGAAAGCCTGCAAGGTGGAGAACGACACCCCTTACGATGCCAACGTCAGCCGGACCTGGGTTGAGCGTTACGTGATTACCAAAAATGGTGAAATCCATATTGATTCACCAAAGGCGGCGCGGGACGGTTTTATTTCGGCGGATATCTATAAGGGGCAAAATCCGCTGGCGTTGCCGGAAGTCGATTTCGCCCACGGCCGGATTGAAAAACCGAGTGCCCACAAAGGCGAATTTGAGAAGATTCGCGAAGAGGATATCGCCCAGGCGTTTTTTGTACCGAAACTCTGTAATCAGTGCGAAAACCCGGCCTGCGTGCAGGTCTGCCCGGTTGGCGCGACGTATCAGGCGCCGGATGGGGTCGTCTTGATCGATCGTGACTGGTGTATCGGCTGCGGCTACTGCATCATGGGCTGCCCGTACGGTGTGCGCTTTTTCCATCCGGTGTACAAGGTGGCGGAGAAGTGCAACTTCTGTTACCACCGCATCAGCAAAGGGTTAAAGAGTGCCTGTGTCACCGCTTGTCCCTTCGGTGCCAGGCAGATCGGCAACATCCGGGATCCAAACGATCCGGTGACTCAATCGATCATGTCTGAGCGGATTGGCGTGCTCAAGGACGAATATGGAACCAAGCCGCAGGTCTTTTACATCGGCCTGAATAAGGAGGTACGCTAGCCATGGTGCACGGTGAAATCTGGACGATAAAAGAGTTCTTCGTCCTCCCTAACGAGTATATCTACTGGTCAATCCAGATCGTCATGTACCCATTTATGACCGGTCTGGTCGCCGGGGCGTTCGTCCTTTCGTCGCTCTATCATGTGTTTAATGTCAAGCAGCTCAAAGATATCGCGCGGTTTGCGCTGGTCTTCTCCTTTGCCCTGCTACCGGTGGCCATGCTGCCGCTGATGCTCCATCTGCAGCAGCCGCTGCGTGGGACCAACGTGCTGATGACGCCGCATTTTACATCGGCGATCTCAGCCTTTGGCATTGTCTTTCTTGCTTACGCCTGCATCGTTGCTTCGGAGATCTGGTTCGTTTACCGCAAGCACTTTGTCGATGTCGTCAATAACCTGCAAGCCAAGAGCCAGCGGACGATGCTGGAAAATCTGCAACTGCTGCTGAACCGGGTGCTGACCCTTGGCGCAATGGATATCGGCAAGGAGTCACTGGACAAAGACCATAAGGCGGTGTCGTTGCTGGCCGCTATCGGTATCCCCGTCGCCTGTTTTTTGCACGGTTATGCCGGTTTTATCTTTGGTTCCGTCAAGGCCAACGCTCTCTGGATGACCCCGTTGATGCCGGTCATTTTCATCTGTTCGGCGGTGGTCTCGGGTATTGCCCTGTGTATCATTACCTACATTGTGACCATGAAACTGCGGACCATGTGGGCGAAACGGCACCAGGGGGAGCCGGGGGTCCCATCGATTGCGCAGTTGCGTCAGGTCGAGGATACCGAGGTGCGGATGAGTGCCAAGGCATTATTGACCTTTATGGTTCTCGCCGTCACCCTTGAACTGCTCGATATCATCTTCCGTGGTTACACAGCGGTGAAGTCGTGGGATATCCTGCGAGAAGTTATCTACGGCCTCGATTTTTACAAGATTTTCGTCTTTCAGTACGGCTTGGGTAACTTTCTCCCCTTCCTGTTGCTGTTGTTACCCGGGGTAACGGTGCGGCGCGCGGCGTTCTGTTCGCTGCTGGTTCTGTTCGGTGTGTTCATGATGCGCTGGAATGTTGTCATCGGTGGTCAGGCCTTTTCGCTGACTTTCAACGGTTTCATGCATTACCATCTCCCGATCATTCCGCATGACATGGAGACCTTCAAGGAGGGGCTGTTCGGGGCGCTGTTTGTCATGCTCTGTCCCTACGTCATCTTCTTTTTCCTCAACAAGATCACTCCTGTTTTCCTCGAAGAAGAGAGCCACTGATCCCTCCCCTTGCCGGTGGCTGGTGCCAAATGGAGCGCCAGCCACCGGTGTCTTGATCTCTTTCCTTTTTCAACTAAATATTGACAAGCTGGCCCCGCTGATGATAATCGTTCGCTGGTCGATGCCGTATTAAAACGTTGATAACCACTGAGATTAGCAAATTTTATTCGAATCCGGGATGACAGCGGATTCGTTCAACCGAGACACTTATAGACTAAAGGAACACGCTGATGAAGAGTATGACAGATATCGTTTCGCATTTTTTCCGCGGCATCGCACGCAGTCGGGTCTCCTTGATCGGAGCCATGGCGGTCACGGTCATCTTCCCGTTTCTCACCGGCGCGATCATTTATGACATTGTCTGGCACATCCAGAACACCTATGTGGCGGCCTTCATCTATATGCTGCTCGGCCCGGGTTTTGCCGGTGGTCTGGTACTGGTTTTCCTTGGCCTGTTCTTTTTCAAGGGGAAGGAAGAGGTGCGGCTGTTCACCCTCGAGTACCTGCGCGGTTACTTCACCGATCCGGCCAAGTTCAAGAAGATGCGGCGCATGGTCTTTTTTGCCGTCTTTCTGACCTGTGTCAATATTTTTATCTTTGGCGTTCTCGGCTACCGCACCTATCACTATATGGAGTCGGTAAGTTTTTGTGGCGAGTTTTGCCATACTGTCATGAGTCCGGAGAAGACTGCATACCAGAATTCACCGCACAGTCGGGTCGCCTGCGTCGAGTGTCACATCGGTTCGGGGGCTGGCTGGTTTGTTAAATCGAAAATTTCCGGTGCCCGCCAGCTGTTCGCAGTTGCTCTTGATACCTACCCGCGGCCGATTGAAGTGCCGGTGCACGGCCTGCGTCCGGCGCGCGACACCTGTGAAGAGTGTCACCGTCCTGAGAAGTTTCATGGCGAAAAGCTGGTGGTCAAGGACAACTACCTGGAAGATGAAGTCAGCACGCATGTGCAGACCGTGCTATTGATGAAGATCGGCACTGCCGGTGACCGCAGCGTAAGTTCGAACGGTATTCATTGGCACGTCGCTCCGGAAAACAAGATTGTTTACAAGGCAATCGATGACAAGCGCTTTGATATTCCGGAAATTATCCTGACTAAAAATGGTAAAGAAGAGATTTTCCGCACTGCTGATGCCGATGAAAAATTAAAAGCTGCCGGAGAAGTTGAGGTGCGCGAAATGGATTGCATCGATTGTCACAACCGGCCGACGCATATTTATCTGCCGGCTGCAACGGCGATCAACAATAAAATTCTCGACGGGACGATCCCCCAGGCCCTCCCCTTTGTGAAAAAAATGGCCATGGCGGTGGTACAAAAAACCTATGCAAGCCATGCTGAGGCCCGTGCTGCCATCGAGAGTGAGCTGAAGGTTTACTACAGCCAGAACTATGCCGCCCTCATTGCTGACCAACCAGCTCTTCTGGAGAAGGCCATTGCCGGCATTCAGGCTGCTTATGTCGAGAACGTCTTTCCGGAGATGAATATCGTCTGGGGAACCTATACCGACCATCGCGGCCACACCAATGACCTTGGTTGCTTCCGTTGCCACGATGAAATGCATGAAACCGCGGCTGGCGATTCAATCTCTCAGGATTGCGATACCTGCCACTCAATCCTGGCCGAAGAAGAGGCTAATCCGGAAATTCTCAAGAGTCTCGGCATCCGCTGATCTTTGTTGTTCCAAGAAAAAGCCCCCGCATTTGGCGGGGGCTTTTTTTGTGGGCGGAAGCAAGGCGAAGTGGCAGGTTGGTATCGGCACCGGAAAAGGAAAGCCGGCGACTGAAAACTGCATACAGTATACTGTATTTTTCCCTTGACAGCGGGCTTAGATTATCCTAACTTCCCACGCTGAATTGACGATTACCCAACCGCTATTTTATTTTTTAGTCAGTCACATAATTCGTTGGGAGGAGCCGCTACATGTTAGACAATTACCTGCCGATACTTGCGCTTTTTACCGTGGCCGTCATGTTTGCCGCCGGGTCGGTGATCTTTTCCCGCCTGATCGGGCAGAAGAAGCCGTCCGCAATCAAGCTGGCCCCGTACGAGTGCGGTATGCCGCTGATCGGTACGGCACGCGAGCGGTTTGACATTAAGTTTTACATCATCGCCATGCTCTTTATCGTTTTCGATATCGAGGTGGTGTTTCTTTATCCCTGGGCGGTGATGTTCAAGAAGCTTGGCGTATTCGGCTTTGTAGAGATGGGCGTGTTTGTTCTCATCCTGCTGGTCGGCTACGTTTATGTCTGGAAAAAAGGAGCTCTGGAATGGGAGTAGAGAAGACGCTGGGAAATAATGTGCTCACGACGTCGCTGGACAAGTTAGTCAACTGGTCCAGATCGCGCTCGCTGTGGCCGATGACATTCGGTCTTGCCTGCTGTGCCATTGAGATGATGGCCGCCGGCGCCGCCCGTTTCGACCTCGACCGTTTCGGAATCCTGTTCCGCGCTTCACCGCGGCAGTCCGATGTCATTATCATCGCCGGGACGGTCACCAAGAAAATGCTGCCGGTTATCCTGACCGTGTATGAGCAGATGCCTGAGCCCAAGTACGTGATTGCCATGGGTGCCTGTGCCTGCTCGGGTGGAATTTTTGATACCTACAGCACGGTGCAGGGGATCGATGAGTTTCTACCGGTCGATGTTTACATTCCGGGGTGTCCGCCGCGTCCGGAAGCTCTGATCTACGGTATCAACAAGCTCCAGGAAAAGATCATGGCCGAGCGCAATTCCTTCGGTTCCGTGATTGGTATCGGTGAGCGGATTTCTTCGTAAGTTTAGCAGTCCGGTGCGCCGGGCGTTTTGAAGGGTGGGTAGCACGCCATGAGTGAACATGCCGCCGTTGGCAAGCTGAAGCAGAAGTTTTCCGATGCCGTCCTCGATGTGGTTGAATACCGCGGTGAGACGACCATTACGGTTAAGAAAGAGCAGATTGTCGCCGTCAGTACCTTTCTCAAAATGGAACTCGGCTACAACTTTCTTTGTGACCTCTGCGGAGTCGATTATCTTGGTCAGTCGCCGCGCTTTATGGTGGTGTACAACCTGTACAACATCGCTCTGAAAGATCGGCTGCGGATCAAAGTGCCGGTGGAAGAGAAGGATGCCGCTGTCGATACGGTCAGCACGGTCTGGGCGACTGCCAACTGGCATGAGCGCGAGTGCTGGGATCTGATGGGAATCACCTTCAACAACCATCCCGATTTGCGCCGGATTCTCATGGCCGCTGATTGGGAGGGGCACCCACTGCGTAAAGACTACCCGCTTCAGGGCCCCGACCGTGAACTGTATCAGGGACGCCTGCAGTAATCCAAAAGCGGCCAGTGAATTCCAATCCTTTCGGGATCAATAAAAGAGGCAAAGATGGCGAATAAAGAAACTATGACCGTAAACATGGGTCCGCAGCACCCCTCGACCCATGGCGTTTTGCAGCTGGTTCTTGAGCTGGACGGCGAGACCGTGGTCAAGGCGACGCCGCACATCGGCTTTTTGCATCGCGGGGTCGAAAAACTGGCCGAGCATCGTACCTACCATCAGACCATTCCGTTGACCGACCGGCTCGATTATCTGGCGCCGATGAGCAACAACCTCGGTTACGTTCTGGCCGTGGAAAAGCTGCTCGGCATCACCGACAAGATCCCGGCACGCGCCAACCACATTCGCGTCATGCTTGCGGAGTTGACCCGGCTTAAAAGCCATCTGGTCTGGCTGGCGACCCATGCCCTCGATATTGGGGCGATGACGGTGTTTCTTTATTGTTTTCGTGAGCGTGAAGAGATCATCGATATCTACGAAAAAATCTCCGGCGCCCGCATGACGTCTAACTATTTCCGGGTTGGTGGGCTTTCTGCAGATCTGCCGGCGGGGATTACGGAAGAAATTCGTGCCTTTACCGCAAAAATGCCGGGTCTGGTTGACACCTATGAAGGGTTGCTGACCGGCAATAAAATCTGGCAGAAGCGTACCATCGGCGTCGGCAAGATCAGCGCCGAGGACGCTATCGATATTGGCCTTACCGGTCCGGCCCTACGCTCCTCAGGCGTCGATTGGGACCTGCGACGCGACAATCCGTACAGTGGTTACGAGGATTACGATTTCAAGGTCATTGTTCGTGACGACTGCGACACTTTTGGCCGTTACAAGGCGCGCCTCGACGAAATGCGCGAATCGTGCAAGATCATTATGCAGGCACTTGACAAGCTGACCCCCGGCCCGATTCTCGCTGACTGTCCGAAGGTCTGTCTGCCGCCGAAACAGGATGTGGTCAACAGCATCGAAGGCCTGATTCATCAGTTCAAGATCATCACTGAAGGGTTCAAGCCCGAGGTTGGCGAAGTGTATCAAGGGATTGAGGCGCCGAAAGGTGAGCTTGGTTATTATCTGATCTCCGACGGATCGGCACAACCGTTCCGGATGAAGATCCGGCCGCCGTCCTTCGTCAACCTGCAGGCTTTGCCGCAAATGGTTGAAGGCTCCTTGCTGGCGGACGTTATCGCCACCATCGGGACCCTGGATATCGTCCTTGGTGAGATTGATCGCTAACGTTTCCGACGCGTGAGAGGGAATTCCATGAGCGAAGCAGTGGCAGAAGTTCAGGAAGAGGAAATCGATCTGGCGGGTGCCAACGAGATCCTTGATAAATACCTGGATATGCACGGGGCGCTGATGCCGGTGTTGCAGGCGATTCAGGAGCACTATGGCTATGTGCCGGAGCCCTGCGTTCATCTGGTGGCCGAACGACTCAACGTCTACACCAGTCAGATTTATGGTGTGCTGACATTTTATGCCCAGTTTCATCTTGAGCCGCGTGGCAAGTACATCGTCCGCGTCTGCATGGGAACGGCCTGCCATGTCAAAGGGGCCGGGCGTATTGCGGAGACGATCAAGGAGCGCATCGGTGTTGGTCACGCAGAGACCACGGAAGATCTCAAGTTTACTGCGGAGTACGTCGCTTGCATCGGGGCCTGCGGTATGGCGCCGGTTATCATGGTCAACGAAGACACGTTTGGCTCGTTGACTGTGCAGAAGGTGGACGAGGTTATCGCGAAATACCAGAAGATGGATTGATCTCCGTAACTGACCGAGGGTTTTATGGCTGAAACAGCTGAAAACATTCAAGTTCTGATCTGCACCGGGACCGGTGGCATCGCCTCCGGCTCGCTCAAGGTGGCCGATGCTTTCGAAGCCGAATTCGTCAAGCATGGCGTCGCTGCCAAGCTCGGCAAGCGCTGCGATGTCAAGAAGACCGGTTGCCGTGGCCTCTGCGCCAACGACGTCCTGGTCGATATCGTTCTGCCCGGCCAGGATGCGGTGACTTACGATTTCGTCACCCCGGAGATGGTTCCGCAGATTGTCGAAGAGCATATGCTCGGCAATGCGCCGGTGGAGAAAAAAGTCGCGGGCAAATATTACACCGATTTTCTCGCCAAGCAGCAGCGTATCATCTTCTCGCGTTGCGGTACCATTGACGCCGAGAGCATGGAAGACTTTATCGCCCACAAAGGGTTCACCGGCATCAAAAAAGCGGTGACGATGACTCCTGATGCAGTCATTGAGGAAGTCAAGCGCTCCGGTCTTCGTGGTCGAGGCGGGGGCGGCTTTCCGACCGGGGTCAAGTGGTCGTTTTGCAAGGCAACTCCCGGTGACCAGAAATACCTGATCTGCAACGCCGACGAAGGGGATCCCGGGGCGTTTATGGACCGTTCGGTCCTTGAAGGTGACCCCTACGGCCTGATCGAAGGGATGATGATCGGCGCTTACGCCATCGGCTGCACCTTCGGTTATGTCTATTGCCGCGCCGAATACCCGCTGGCGATCAAGCGTCTGCAAAAAGCCATCGATACCTGTTACGAAAAAGGGATTCTCGGCGACAACTGCATGGGGCTCGGTTTCAAGTTTGACATGCGGATCAAAGCTGGCGCCGGAGCTTTCGTTTGCGGTGAAGAGACCGCCCTGATGGCTTCCATCGAGGGACAGCGTGGCATGAGTCGCCCGCGTCCGCCGTTTCCGGCCGTTCGCGGTCTCTGGAACAAACCGACCAATATCAACAACGTCGAGACCTTTGCCAACATCTCTTACATCTTTTACAACGGTGCCGACTGGTATGCGTCGATCGGTACTGAAGGAACCAAGGGGACCAAGATTTTCGCCTTGACCGGTAAGGTCAAGCACACCGGTCTGGTTGAGGTTCCTGCCGGTACGACGATGAAAGAGGTTATCTACGACGTTTGTGGCGGTATCTATAAAAACCGCAAGTTCAAGGCGGTTCAAGCGGGTGGCCCTTCCGGTGGTTGTCTGCCGGCCGAGGCGCTCGATGCCGAGGTCGATTATGACTCGCTGATCAAGGCCGGCGCCATGATGGGTTCGGGTGGTCTGGTTGTCATGGACGAAACCACCTGCATGGTCGACATCGCCCGCTTCTTTCTCAACTTTACCCGGGTCGAGTCGTGCGGCAAATGTATCCCCTGTCGTATCGGCCTGAAGATCATGCTGGAGATTCTTCAGCGGATCACCGAAGGCAAGGGGCAGGAAGGCGATATCGAACTGCTGCAGGATATGGCCTACGATATCAAGAAGAGTTCACTCTGCGGTCTCGGCCAGACGGCGCCGAATCCGGTTTTGTCGACCATTCGCTATTTCCGTCATGAGTATGAGGCGCACATCAAGGAGAAAGCGTGTCCGTCGCACTCCTGCAAGCCACTGCTCAAGTTTGAGGTGATGGACGCAGCCTGTAAGAAGTGCGGTCTGTGTTTCAAGGCTTGTCCGGTCGATGCGATTACCTGGGAAAAAGGGCAACTGGCGAAGATCGAGCTCGACAAGTGCACCCGTTGCACCTCTTGTTACGATGCCTGCCCGTTCATGGCGATCGAATAACGACTTCATTATCAGCCGATTTGAGATAAGAGGACACGATGGTTAATCTGACGATTGACGGCAAGCAGATCACGGTCAGCAAATCTGCCACCATCTATGAAGCTGCCCGCCAAGCCGGCATCGACATTCCGGTGCTTTGCTATGCGAAAAAACTGCTCCCTTACGGCGCTTGTCGCGTCTGTCTGGTCGAAGTTGAGCAGATGAAGGGACGCCTGATCCCTTCCTGCACGACACCGGTCACCGAAGGGATGATCGTGCGCTCCATGTCGGATGAGATCCGCAAGGTCCGCAAGACCGTACTGGAGTTTTTGCTGGTCAACCACGTCGTTGACTGCCCGGTGTGCGACAAGGGTGGCGAGTGCGATCTTCAGGATCTGACCTACGAGTATGAAGTCGTGACCAACCGCTTTAAAGGCGAAAAATTCGATTTGCCGAAGGACGAAGTCAACCCGCTGATTGAGCGCAACATGAACCGTTGTGTGCTCTGCGGCAAGTGTGTTCGGGTCTGTGACGAGATCGTTGCTTACGGTTCTTACTCCTTTATCAACCGCGGTTTTGAGACCAAAATCGCGACTGCTTTCGATCGTGGTCTCGATTGCGAATTCTGTGGCCAGTGTGTCTCCATGTGCCCGGTTGGCGCCCTGCTGCCGCGGCCATTCAAGTTCAAGGCTCGCCCCTGGCAGCTTAAAGAAGTTGATTCGGTCTGCGGTTATTGCGGCAACGGTTGTACGGTGACTCTTGGCGTACTGAACAACAAGGTTGAGACCATCCGTTTCAATGACAAGATCGGTGTCAATGATGGCAACCTCTGCGTCCGTGGGCGCTTTGGTTCCTCCTATGTCAACAGCAAAGAGCGTCTGACCAAACCGCTGGTCAAGAAAGACGGTCAGCTGGTCGAGGTCGAGTGGAACGAGGCTCTTGCGGCGATCGCCACCGGTCTGAAGACGGCACAGGACGGTAAAGGGGTCGGCATCATCTCCGGCGCCCGCCTGACCAATGAAGAGCTCTTTCTGGTCAAAAATCTGGCTCAGGTTCTCGGCACCGCCAACCTCGATCATTCGGGGGGCGAATGCTACAAAGGGGTGACGGAGGGGCTCAAGCAGACCCTCGGTATTTGCGCCTCAACCGGCACCTTCCCGCAGGTTGAAGAGGCCGATGTTATCCTTTCGATCCGTTCCGATTTTTACGAAACCCACCCGGTCTTTGGCATGGTGGTCAACCAGGCGGTCAAGCGGCGCGAAGCCAAGCTGTTTATCGTTGGCGACAAAAAGGGGAAGTTCGACAAACTGCCAGGTGCCAAAACCCTGCTGCACAAGCCCGGTCTTGAAGTCAATGTGCTCAATGCACTGTGTCAGGAGCTCATCGCCAGTGGCAAGGCGGTGACTGACGGTATCACCGGTCTTGACAGCCTGACCAAAGCCCTTGCTGAATACACCCCGGAGAAGGTTGCGGCAACAACCGGCGTTGCGGTGGAGCAAATTCGCGCAACAGCGGCTGCCCTTGCCGCCGGTAAGCGCAGCGCTATTCTGCTCGCTTACGGTCTCCCCTATACGGCACAGAGCCGCGAGATTGCCATCGCCGCTGCCAACCTCGCCATTCTCTCCGGCAACATCGACAAGGCCGGCAGTGGACTTTATCTGTGTGGCGAAAAGGCCAACAGCCAAGGGGCGATTGACCTCGGTATTCTCCCCGAAAAAGGTGGCATGGGCGCGCAGCAGATGCTCGCCGCCGCCGCCAAGGGCGAACTGTCTGCTCTCTACATAGTCGGCGAAGACCTGGTCTCTTCCTACCCGGACCGTGGCCAGACGATCAAGGCCCTCAACGGTGCCGGTTTCGTTGTTGTTCACGACCTGTTTTTGACCCCGACCGCTGAGTTGGCCGACGTGGTTCTGCCGGCGGCTTCTTTCGCCGAAAAAAATGGCACCTTCACCAACGCCGAGCGCCGGATTCAAAAAGTCCGGGCCGGGATCACCAGCCCGGGTGAAGCGAAGAGTGATGGCGACATTCTCGCCCAGGTGATTGCCCTGCTGGGCGGCAGTGTCAGCTATACCGGTCCGGCGGCTCTGTTTGCTGCTGTGGCCGATTGTGCCGGCTACTCCGGGATTGCCTACGATCAGATCGGACCCCAAGGGGCGGTCTGGGGTGGCGAGACCCTGGCGGTCAAGCAGAAGAATCTGGTTGCCGTTGCCGGTGCGCAGGCGATTGATGCCCCTTATGTGCTGTTGACCGGCAGTGCCCTGCACCATAGTGGCACGGTATCGACCCGCGCCACCGGACCGAACGCAGTGGTCAGTGAGGGTTATGTCGAGTTTGGCGCCGAGGATGCAAAAGCACTGAAGCTCAGCGACGGAGATCTGATTGCCCTTAAAGCAAACGGCATCGAACTGAAGCTGAAAGCAAAAATCGGCAGGCGTTTGCCAAAAGGGGTGTTGTTTGCGCCCTACCACTTCAGCGCCGCGCAGATCAATACCCTGTACAAGGGTGAAGCGGCCGTTGCGGTACAGGTTGTCCGTTAACGCACTAAAACGTCGATTTGATTGATGCGATCGCCCGTTGTAACGGGCATCAGGAAAACTCTGTAGAGAAAAGAGGATAGACATGGATCCAGTACTGCTTAGCTTCTCAAGCGACCCGGCTGCCTTTTTGGTGGTCATGGTGGCGAAGATTCTGGTGGTTTTCACCGTGCTGATGCTCATCGTCGCCTACGCAACCTGGTGTGAGCGCAAGGTGATTGGGCATATGCAGACGCGCCTCGGTCCGATGGAGACCGGCTGGCACGGCCTGTTGCAGCCGATTGCTGACGGGATCAAGCTCTTCTTCAAGGAAGATATTATCCCTGCCGAAGCGAGCAAAGTACCGTTTATCCTCGCCCCGGTCATGATCCTGGTGCCGGCATTGATCACGGCAGCGGTCATTCCGTTCGGCGCCGACCTGACCATCCCGGCCAAGTTCATTCTGCCGTTTTCCTCCGGGCTGGAAGGGGTCAGCTACATCGTCCCGCAGCAGATCAGTGAGCTGAACATCGGCATCCTCTTTGTGCTGGCCATGGCCGGGCTCGGTGTCTACGGCATCGTTCTCGCCGGTTGGGCCTCGAACAGCAAATACTCGCTGCTTGGTGGCCTGCGCTCTTCGGCCCAGGTGATCTCCTACGAGCTTGCAGCCGGCCTGACCATCGTTGCCGTCTTCATGCTCTCTGAGTCGTTGAGCCTGCGCGACATTGTTGCGGTGCAGATGCTGCCCCTGAACGGTGTCGCCGGCTTCCTCAGCTTTTTGCCCGATTGGGTGCCGAACTGGTACGTTTTCTCCCAGCCGGTCGCATTTGTCCTGTTCGTTATCTGCGGCATGGCCGAGGTCAACCGGACCCCGTTTGACCTGCCCGAAGCTGAGACCGAACTGGTCTCCGGTTTCTGCACCGAGTACTCGTCGATGAAATATGCCATGTTCTTCATGGCCGAGTACGCCAACATGGTGATTATTGCCGCCATTGCCGTCACCCTGTTTCTCGGTGGCTGGAGTGCTCCGCTGAACATCCCCCTTTTCCAGGCAGTTCCGGGGGCTGTTTGGCTGCTCTTGAAGGTATTCTCCTTCATGTTTTTCTTCATCTGGATTCGCGCCACCTGGCCCCGTGTTCGCTACGACCAGCTGATGTTCCTCGGTTGGAAGGTGTTTCTGCCGCTGGCGCTGGCTAACATCATTGTGACCGGACTCGTAGTGGTCCTGCTGCAGTAAACGCCTGACGAGACAAGAGGATTACGACTCATGATTAAAGAATTTGCTCAAGGGCTCTGGATTACTTTCAAGCACATGCTCCCCGGCAACTCGACCACCGTGCAGTACCCGCGGGTCGAGCGCCTACAGCCGTCGGAGCGTTTTCGCGGACTACATCGCCTGGTTCCGGGCCATGACCGTGAAAAATGCGTCGCCTGCTACCTCTGCCCGACGGTCTGCCCGGCCAAGTGCATTACGGTCGAATCGGGGGAGAATGAAAAAGGTGAAAAGTATCCGGTGGTCTACAAAATCGACCTGTTGCGCTGCATCTTCTGTGGCTACTGTGTTGAAGCTTGCCCGGTCGAAGCGATCGAGATGACCGGCGATTATGAGCTGGCCAACTACCGGCGCGAGGATTTCACCTTCGACAAACAACGTCTTCTCAGATAATTTTCGGTACAGGAGCGCGGAATCGATGGAAACCTATATGCTGGAAACATTTTACTTTTACCTGCTCGCCCTGGTGGCGGTGGTCTCCGGGTACCTTGTTGTCACCTGCAAGAGCCCGATCAACAACGCTGTCGCGCTGATGATGACCTTTGTCTGCCTGGCCAACTTCTATGTCATGCTGCAGGCGCCGTTCATGGCCGCCATTCAGATCATGGTCTACGCCGGCGCCATTTTGATGCTGATCATCTTCGTCATCATGCTGCTCAACATGGATTCACTCAAAGGACAGAAGGTCAGTCACAGCGCCAGCTGGGCGGCCGGTCTTGCGGCGCTGGTCTTCATCCAGGTTTATTTTGTGCTCAATCGCAGTGAGCCGACCGGTTTGACCGGCGGTATTACCAATCAGGTTGTGGCCACGGTTGGTCATACCCAGTTGATTGCCAAGTCGCTATTCACCGATTTCCTGCTCCCGTTTGAAATCGCGTCAATCCTGCTCCTGGTCGCCATTGTCGGCGCTGTGGTGCTGGCTAAGAAAAACGTTTAACCGACCAGAAACAGGAACAGGAGGCTGATCCATGATCACGGTTCACCATTATCTGGTATTGGGCGCGATACTCTTCTCCCTCGGCACCTTCGGGGTACTGACGCGGAAGAATGCGATCGTCATTTTCATGTGTATCGAGCTGATGCTCAATGCCGTCAACCTGACGTTCATCTCCCTCTCCCATTACCTCGGCAATATGGACGGGCAGATCTTTGTGCTTTTCATCATGGCTGTGGCAGCGGCCGAGGCGGCTGTTGGCCTCGCGCTGATGATTGCTTTCTTCCGCAACCGTGAGTCGATCTCGGTCGACGATTTCAATCTGCTGAAATGGTAATCCCGCTGCCGACGCAGGGGTTCATTCCGGTTAGGAGAGTATAGATGTACGACAATCTCTGGCTCATTCCGTTCTTCCCGCTTGTTGGATCGATCATCAACGGTCTTTTTGGCAAGCGGTACTTCAAGAGCGAAAAGGTGATCGGCGGTATTGGCACTCTGGCGGTAGCCGGTTCCTTTATCGTTTCGCTGAAGTACTTCTTTCAGTTGTTGGCTGATACCGAAAAGGTACATGAAGTCGTCTACGGCTCGTGGATGACCGTCGGCCAGCTGCAGATCAACTGGGAGTTGCTGCTTGATCCGCTCTCGGCTCTGATGCTGCTGGTGGTGACCGGCGTCGGCTCGCTGATCCACCTCTACTCCATCGGCTATATGCACGGTGAAGTTGGCTTCTACCGCTTTTTCAGCTATCTGAACCTGTTCATTTTCGCCATGCTGATGCTGGTTCTTGGTGGCAATGCACTGGTCATGTTCATCGGCTGGGAGGGTGTCGGCCTCTGTTCCTACCTGCTCATCGGTTATTACTTCGAGAAGAAGAGTGCCGGCGATGCGGCGAAGAAAGCGTTTGTGGTCAACCGTATTGGTGACTTCGGCTTTCTGCTCGGTCTGTTGACCTTGTACTGGACCCTCGGCAGTCAGGGTGTCTGGACGATCAATTTCGTCAAGATTGGCGAGAATGCCCATCTTCTTGGTACCGGCAGCGTTGTGGTGACTGCGATCACCCTGCTCTTCTTCCTCGGTGCCACCGGCAAGTCGGCGCAGATTCCGCTCTACACCTGGTTGCCTGACGCGATGGAAGGCCCGACCCCGGTTTCGGCCCTGATCCATGCCGCGACCATGGTTACTGCCGGCGTCTATATGATCGCCCGCATGAATGGTCTTTTTGCCATGGCCCCCGAGACAATGATGACCATCGCCATTGTCGGTGCGGCGACGGCACTGTTTGCCGCCACCATCGGCTTTGCCCAGAACGATATCAAGCGCGTACTGGCCTACTCCACCGTCTCCCAGCTTGGCTTTATGTTTATGGCCATGGGTGTCGGCGCCTTTACCGCCGGTATCTTCCATCTGATGACCCATGCCTTCTTCAAGGCTTGTCTGTTTCTTGGTTCCGGCTCGGTTATTCATGCTATGCACCATGCCCTGCACCACGCGCACCTGAACGACGATGCCCAGGACATGCGCAATATGGGTGGGCTGCGTAAAAAAATGCCGATTACCTGGATCACCTACGGTGTCTCCTGTCTGGCTATTTCCGGCATGCCGTTTTTTGCCGGCTTCTTCTCGAAGGATGAGATTCTCTGGTGGACCTTCGCCTCGACGCGCGGCAGTATCTGGGTCTGGGGTGTCGGTTCGGTTGCCGCTTGCATGACCGCCTTCTATATGTTCCGCAGTCTGTACATGACCTTCCATGGGCCGCAAAAAACCAATCCCAAGGCCAAGGACCACGTCCACGAGTCGCCCTGGGTGATCACCCTGCCGCTTGTGGTTCTGGCATCCCTGGCCACAATCGGTGGTCTGATCGGCATTCCGCATGTGATTGACGTTGCCCACGTCGGCAACAAACTGGAGCATTTCCTCGCCCCGGTCTTTGAGCACACGCAAAAGACCTATGAGATCGCAGCCCATGGCAGCGCTTCAACTGAGATCTTGTTGATGGTTGGGTCTGTCCTCATCGGCTTGACCGGTATCGCAATTGCTTCTTGGATGTACATGAAGAACCCGGCCCTGCCTGGCAAGTTCACCGCCAAGTTTTCCCGTCTGCACCGGACGGTGTTCAACAAATGGTACATCGATGAGCTCTACGATTTCCTCTTTGTCAATCCTTGCAAGAGTTTCGGCCTGTTCCTGTGGAAAGGGTTCGATGTCAATGTGGTTGATGGAGTGGTCAACGGGGTGGGTCGAGTGATGCAGCTCTTCTCCGCCGGGCTGCGCTACATTCAGAGTGGTTTTGTCCAGAATTACGCCATGGGTATGGTCATCGGCGTGGTTGTGATCGTTGGCTTCTACGTCCTGCGTTAATCTACCCGGGTACTTTTTGAGAGTAATAAGGAGCGTTTTGCAATGAGCGAACACCTTCTCAGTTACATGACCTTCCTGCCCTTGCTGGGCATGGCGATCCTGCTGCTAATTCCGCGGGAGAACGAGTCGCTACTGAAGAGCTTTACGTTGATCGTGACTCTGGTCACCTTCTTTGTCAGCCTGCCGCTGGCGTTTAATCCGGTGTTTACCACCGACGGTGGCATGCACTACACCGAATTCGCCAAATGGATTACTGTTGGTGATTTCTTCCAGATGAACTACAGCATCGGCATCGACGGCATCAGCCTCTGGCTGGTCATGCTGACCACGTTCATCATGCCGATTGCGGTGCTTTCGACCTGGCAGGCGGTTGAAAAGAACGTCAAAGGGTTCATGGCTCTGTTATTGCTGCTCGAAACCGGCATGCTCGGCGCCTTCCTCTCCCTCGACCTGTTTTTGTTCTACATCTTCTGGGAGCTGATGCTGATTCCGATGTATTTCCTCATCGGCATCTGGGGTGGTAAAAACCGCATCTATGCTGCAGTTAAGTTCTTCATTTACACTGCTGTCGGCTCGTTGCTGATGCTGGTGGCCATCCTTTTCCTCTATTACTATGCCCGGCAGGCCGGCGTCGTCATGGAGGGTTTCAGCATCGTCCAGTTTTACCAGCTGCCGATTCCGAAAGAGGCTCAGCTCTGGCTATTTTTGGCTTTTGCCTTCAGCTTTGCAATCAAGGTACCGATGTTTCCATTGCACACCTGGTTGCCGGATGCGCACACCGAGGCGCCGACCGCTGGTTCGGTTATCCTGGCTGCTATCTTGCTGAAGATGGGAACCTACGGCTTTGTCCGTTTCGCCATTCCGCTGTTTCCTGAAGCGCTGGCGACCTGTATGCCGTATCTGGCGACCCTGTGTGTTATCGGTATTATCTACGGTTCGCTGGTGGCGATGGTGCAAACCGACGTCAAGAAACTGGTCGCCTATTCATCCGTCGCTCACCTTGGTTTTGTCATGCTCGGTGTCTTTGCTCTTAACCTGCAAGGGCTCTCCGGTGGATTGATCCAGATGGTCAACCACGGCATTTCAACCGGCGCGTTGTTTCTTATCGTCGGTTTCCTTTACGAGCGGCGCCACACCCGGGAGATTTCCGAGTTCGGTGGTCTTGCCAAGCGGATGCCGATCTTTACCACCATTTTCATGATCATCACCTTTTCGTCCATCGGCCTGCCCGGCACCAACGGTTTCGTTGGCGAGTTCATGGCCTTGGTCGGTGCCTTTGAGAGTAACCTGCGCTGGTATGCGGTTGTCGCAACCTCCGGTGTTATTCTGGCTGCGGTTTACATGCTGTGGATGTTCCAGCGCGTCATGTTCGGTGAGCTGACCAATCCGAAAAATGCCGAGCTGAAGGATCTTAGTCTGCGTGAAATCGTTATCATGGTCCCGCTTTTGGTTTTTGTCTTCTGGATCGGGATTTATCCGAACACCTTCTTCTCGAAGATGAATCCTGCCCTTGAGACGCTGATTCAGCAGATCAATGGTAAGCAACAGGTGTCGATGGTGCAGCCGATCGAGGCACCGCGTCACGTCGAATTTAAATAACGCATTACGCATCAACACTGTTTCCGGAGGAATTTGTTCATGGAAAATCTGGTGCAAGCCGCTTTAGCGACTGTTAACTACGCATCCATCATGCCGTCGCTGATCCTGTCCGGATTCGGCATGTTGCTGCTGTTGATCGGCGTCTTTTCCAAGCCTGGTCGCACATCTCACATCGCCTGGATCAGCCTCATCGGCCTGATTGTCGCTGCCGTTGTTTCTGTGCAAGCCTGGAGCGCTCTCAGCGTCACCGGCATTGAATTCGGATTCACGAATCAAGTTGCCCAAGACGGCTTTGCGCTGTTCTTCAACTTCATCTTTTTGATTTCAGCGGCATTGACCATCCTGATGTCGGATGATTATCTCAAGCGTGAAGGGTATGCTGTCGGTGAGTATTATGCGCTGATTCTGTTTACTACTGCCGGTGCGATGTGGATGGCGTCGGCGACCGACATGATGACCATGTTTCTTGGTCTCGAAGTGTTGTCGATCTCGCTTTACGTCCTCGCCGGTTTCTTCCGCCGTGATCCACGTTCGAACGAGGCCGGTCTCAAGTATTTCCTGCTTGGTGCCTTTTCGACCGGTTTCCTGCTCTACGGTATGGCACTGCTTTATGGTGTAGTCGGCACCACCAACATCGCTGATCTCGGTATGTATCTGGCCGCTCACAAAGTGATGTTGAGCAATCCGATGACCATCGCCGGCATGCTCCTTTTATTGACCGGGTTTCTGTTCAAGATCGCCATCGTCCCTTTTCACATGTGGACACCGGACGTTTACGAAGGTGCACCGACGCCGATCACCGCATTCATGAGTGCTGGGCCGAAGGCCGCGGCAATTGCCGGTTTGATGCGCTTTTTGATTTTGGGATTCGGTTCTCTGCAGGACGAGTGGACCTCTCTGTTCTGGGTTCTGGCCGTGCTGACGATGACCGTTGGTAACCTGATTGCCCTCTCCCAGACCAACATCAAGCGGATGCTTGCCTACTCCTCAATCGCGCATGCCGGCTATGCCATGGTCGGTATCGTTGCCGCTAATGCGATCGGCTTGTCGGGCGTTCTTTATTACATGCTCGCTTATGCCTTTATGAATATCGGCGCTTTTGCCGTCCTTGCCCTCGCCGGCAAACAGGGTGAAGAGAATTTGACTCTGGAAGGTTTTGCCGGTTTTGGTTATAAACGCCCTTTCCTCGGCGTTGCCATGTGTGTGTTTCTTTTTTCCCTCATGGGCCTGCCGCCGACCGCCGGTTTTGCCGGTAAATTTTATGTCTTTGCTGGTGCGGTCGAAGCCGGTTATATCTGGCTGGCGGTGATTGGCGTTCTCAACTCTGCCCTCTCCCTCTACTACTACCTGCGGATTATGGTCAGTATGTATTTCCGTGAGCCGACGGAAGACTTTGCCTGGGTGAGCATGCCGCTTGGCGCCATGATCTGTATTATCCTTGCCATTGCCGGGGTCATTTACCTTGGGGTGGTACCACAGCAGGTGATGGAGATGGCCAAAACCGCCATCTTTTAAATCTGCTTAGTTTTGTCTTAAAGCCCCCCGATCTTCGGGGGGCTTTTTTGTTGTGATCGTGACATGATGTCGGGGTTGTTCTGTACGGCAACCCGTTGTACACTCACGGCGCACCCAGCCATCAGGAACCTGTTATGCCTCTGTTTGCGAAAATTCGCGCTCTGCTTGAGATGATTAAATTCTCGCATACGGTCTTTGCCTTCCCGTTTGCGTTGACCGGGGCGACACTGGCCAGTCTGGTCAGCAATCGGTGGCCAACTCTGTTGCAGATTGTCTGGATCTGTCTGGCCATGGTCGGGGCGCGTAGCGCCGCCATGGGGTTGAACCGGATCATCGATGCCGGCATCGATGCTCGTAATCCGCGCACCGCTAACCGGCATATTCCGGCCGGCACCGTCTCAAGCCGTGAGGCCTGGTTGTTTGTTGTGGGTTCGACGGCCCTGTTGCTGCTGGCGGCCTGGCAACTCAACCCGCTTTGTCTACAACTTTCGCCACTGGCGCTGCTCTTTCTTGTTCTCTACTCCTATTGCAAGCGTTTTACTGCTCTGGCGCATCTGGTGCTTGGGATCTGTCTGGCGGCGGCCCCGATCGGGGCGTGGATTGCACTGCGCGGCGATATCGGCTGGCCGGCACTGGTGCTTGGATTCGGGGTTTTGTTCTGGGTGGCCGGTTTTGATATTTTTTATGCGTTGCAGGATATGGACTTTGATCGTGAAGCAGGACTGCACTCCCTGCCGTCGCGACTTGGCGCCGCACGCTCCATCCGGTTGGCGCGACTTTTCCACATAGTGATGGTGTTGCTGCTTCTAAGTCTGGTCGTCGTACCGGGTCTTGGTGTCATCTATCTGCTAGGAATCGCCCTGGTCTGCGCCTTGCTGGTTTACGAACATCGACTGGTCAGCGCTGAGGATCTCAGCCGACTCGATGCTGCCTTTTTCAACATGAACGGCTACATCAGTGTGACGGTCTTTGCGTTCACCCTGCTCGATGCCGTCGTTTAGGAGTCGTCATGCCGTTGCCTGTAAAACCTCTGCGTCAAGTTGTCGTTGCGGTCACCGGAGCCTCCGGAGCCCGTTATGCTCTGCGAACCGTGCAGGCCCTGCTGGCCGCAGAGGTTGATGTTGTCCTGCTGCTCAGTCGCGCTGGTGCCGATGTTTTGCAGTATGAGACCGGTATTGACTGGCATGGACCGGCAGTTGCAGTTGAAGGACGGATGCGAAAGCATTTTGCCAGTCAACTTCTGCGGCATTACGCGGTGGATGATCTGTTCGCACCGGTGGCCAGCGGCTCGTCGGCACCTGACGCGGTGATTATTGTCCCTTGTTCCATGGGGAGTGTCGGTCGCATCGCCGCCGGACTTGGCGCCAGCTTGATCGAGCGCGTTGCCGACGTCGCCCTGAAGGAGGGTCGAGAGCTGATCATCGTGCCACGTGAAACGCCCTTGCAGGTGATCCACCTCGAAAACTTACTGCGTCTGGCACGGGCCGGAGCGAAGATCGTCCCGGCCATGCCGGCGTATTATCAACGACCGGAGACTCTGGCAGACCTGGATGCTTTCATGGCCGGCAAGATCCTCGATCTTCTCAATATAGAGCACAGCCTGTTCCCGCGCTGGACCGGCGGCCCGGGCAAGGACAACGCATGATCGATTTTGAAGCACTTGAAACCAGTCTGGTCAATGGCGGCCGACTCAGTGATGCGGATGCGCTTGCCTTGTTTGCAAGTCCGGATCTGTTGCGAATCGGGTCTCTGGCGGCACGGGTCAACCGGCAACGCAACGGTGACCGGGTCTATTTCAATGTCAACCGGCACATCAACTACACCAATATTTGCGTGAATCGCTGTACCTTCTGTGCCTTCTCCAAAGGGGCTGATGACGAGGGGTGTTACACCCTGGCGCTGAACGATATCCTGCAAAAGTGCAGTGAAGCAACGGTGGCCGGCGCCACCGAGGTGCACATGGTCGGTGGCCTTCACCCCGATTTACCCTTCGACTTTTACCTGGAGATGCTCTCAGCGATTCGCGCCGACAACCCGGGATTGCACATCAAGGCGTTTACTGCGGTGGAGATCGACTACTTTGCTAAATTGACCGGGCAGCCGATTCTGACCGTGATCCGGGAACTGATTGATGCCGGTCTCGGCTCTATGCCCGGTGGCGGAGCGGAGATTTTTGCCGAGGTGGTGCGGCAGAAGATCTGTCCGGAAAAGATCTCCGGCGCGCGCTGGTTAGAGGTGATCGAAACGGTTCATCAGGCCGGGTTGAAAACCAACGCCACCATGCTGTTTGGTCATCTCGAAACCGCCGCTGATCGGGTTGATCATCTGGCGCGTCTGCGCGCACTGCAGGACCGCACCGGTGGTTTTCAGGCTTTTATCCCGCTGGCTTTTCAGCCCGACAATACCCGGGTTCCCGGTGCGCGTGGCGTTGGTGGTGTTGATGCACTGAAAACCCTGGCCATCAGCCGGCTCTATCTCGATAATTTTCAGCATATCAAGGCTTACTGGGTGATGTTAGGGCTGAAGATTGCACAGGTGGCGCTTTACTTCGGGGTCAACGATATCGACGGGACGGTGGTTGAGGAGAAGATCGGTCACGATGCCGGTGCCGATTCGCCGCAACTGCTGGATAAAGAGCAGCTCTGCTCGTTGATCCGTAAAGCGGGCAAGCAGCCGGTGGAGCGGGATACTCTTTATAACGTGTTACGAGTGTACTGATTCGATGCTTAACGCCATCCAGACTAAAATTGAAGTGCAACAGGTTCTCGACCGTGTGGAAGCGCTCTGGTTATTGACGAAGGCCGACCTGCTGACGGTCGGTCAGCTGGCGGATGCCATTCGACTTAAAAAGCACCCGCATGGTCGGGTTACCTTTGTCGTTGACCGCAATGTCAACTACACCAATGTCTGTCAGTCGCAATGCAAGTTCTGCGCATTCTATCGCCAGGCCGATGCTGCCGATGCCTATGTTCTCAGCTATGCCGAGATCTTTGCCAAAATTGCCGAATTGGTTGAACATGGTGGTACCCAGCTTTTGATGCAGGGTGGTCTGCATCCGGAATTGAAAATTGATTGGTTCGAAGAGCTGTTTCGTGAAATCAAGCAACGCTTTCCGCAAGTCCAGGTCCACTCGCTGTCACCGGCGGAGGTGATTCACATTGCCCGACTGTCTGATGTGTCGATGCGCGACTGTCTGCTGCGTTTGCAGGCGGCCGGTCTCGACTCGGTCCCCGGCGGCGGCGCCGAGGTGCTGGTCGACGCGGTACGTAATGAAATTTCGCCGAACAAGATCGGCTGGCGCGACTGGGCCAGGGTGATGGAGCAGGCGCACGCCCAAGGGATGCGAACGACGGCGACCATGATGTTCGGCTCGAAGGAGTCGCCGGCCGACATCGTTGAGCATCTGCAGCGGGTGCGCGACATCCAGGACCGCACCGGCGGCTTCACTGCCTTTATCCCCTGGACCTTTCAACCTGGCGGCACTGAGCTTGGTGGTGAAACGGCGACCGGTGTCGAATATCTGAAAGTGTTGGCACTGGCGCGCATCATGCTGGACAATATTGACAACATTCAGGCAAGCTGGGTGACGCAAGGAGCGATGATGGCCCAGGTGGCACTGTTCTTTGGTGCCAACGATCTCGGCGGTACCATGCTGGAGGAGAACGTGGTTGCGGCGGCCGGTTGTTCCTTTCGGTTGTCACAGGAAGAGATCATAGCTTTGGCGCGTTCTGCCGGGTTTACACCGGCAAAACGGACCACAACCTACACTATTTTGCAGGAGTATTGAGCGTGGGCGAACAAGACAAAAAAGTGATATCGGCGCTGCGTCCGAACATCTCGGCGATGGTCGCCTACGTCCCCGGCTTTCAGCCGCATGACGGCCAGAAATGGATCAAGCTCAATACCAATGAAAATCCCTACCCACCATCGCCGAAGGTGGTCGCTGCGATTCTGCATGAACTGGGGCCGGTCGGCGATAGCTTGCGTCAATACCCTGATCCGCCAAGTTCGGCGGCCCGGGCGGCGGCGGCTAAACTGTACGGCGTCGACGAGTCGTGGGTGATGATCGCCAATGGCTCGGACGAAGTGCTCAACTGCCTGATTCGCGCTTTTGCCGGTGAGGGGGAAGAGTTGGCGATGATCCAGCCTTCCTACTCCTACTACGCAACTCTGGCGGCGATCCAGGGGGTGCAGGTGCGGATGTTCAACCTTGATAAGGATTGGCAGATCGAGGGCTTGCCGGAGCGTTACCGGGGCAAAATTTTCTTTCTGACCTCGCCGAATGCGCCCCTTGGCATCACCTTCAACAAAGCGACGATTGCTGATCTGGCCGCGCGTTGTGACGGCATTCTGGTGGTCGATGAGGCGTATGCCGATTTTGCCGACGAAAATGCCATCGATCTGGTCGAGCAGTTTGACAATGTTGTGGTCAGCCGCACGTTGTCAAAAAGTTATGCCCTTGCCGGGATGCGGATCGGACTTGCCATCGCCCGGCCCGAAGTGATTGCCGCTCTCGACAAAATTCGTGACCATTACAACCTGGATCGACTGGCACAGGCGGCGGCGGTAGCGGCCCTGGAAGATCAGGTTTATTTCCGCAGTTGTATTGAGAAAATCTGCACCACCCGTGACTGGTTCGCTGCCGCATTAGGCAAGCTGCACTACAGTGTATTGCCGTCAAAGGGTAATTTTATTTTTGCCATCCCGCCCGACCGGGACGGCCGCCGAATCTACGATGGGCTTTATGCCCGAAAAATTCTGGTGCGTCATTTTGGTGATGGTCTACTGGCGCATGGACTGCGCATCTCCATCGGCAGCCGTGAAGAGATGGAGTCCGCCCTGCAGGCGATCCGGGAGATTGGTTGATCACGTCTGTTTCGGTAGAATTCCCCTTCCCGGTCACGGCCGTTGCTGACGCCCTTTGCGCCTGGTACGCAAAAAGCGGGCGCGATCTCCCCTGGCGGCACAGTCGCGACCCTTACCGGATCTGGTTATCAGAGGTCATGCTGCAACAGACCACCGTGGCAGCGGTTATCGGCTACTATGAGCGATTTCTCCAGCACTTCCCAACGGTACACGCCCTGGCTGAAGCAAGTCTGGAAGATGTTCTGACTCTTTGGGCCGGGCTCGGTTATTACAGCCGGGCGCGCAATCTACATCGGGCGGCACAGCAGGTTGTCGACGATTACGCCGGCGTATTTCCGCACAGTATTGCCGCCCTGCAACAACTGCCGGGCATTGGCCGTTCGACCGCCGGAGCAATCAGCTGTCTCGCTTTTGATCAGCCGGCGCCGATTCTCGACGGCAATGTCCGCCGCGTCCTCTGCCGACTGCTGGCGGTGACCGAACCGGCGCGCGACCGTCAGGTTGAACAGCGCCTGTGGTTGGTGTCTGAACAGTTGGTCCCAGCACAGAACGTTCACGACTACACCCAGGCGATCATGGATCTCGGCGCGACTGTCTGTACGCCAAAGCAGCCTGCCTGTCAGTCGTGTCCCCTGTCGGCTCATTGTCTGGCCTACGCCCGCGGACTGAGCGCGGAGCTGCCGGTGACAAGGCGGCGACTAGCCGTGCCGACCCGCTATCAGGCGATTGTCCTCATAAACTGTAAGGGGCAAAAACTGCTCCAGCGTCGGCCGATCGAAGGTCTCCTCGGCGGCATGCTCGAATTTCCGACCGTTGATTTGCTGGACGCTGCCGCCGCCGAAGAACAAGTCGGTGAACTCCTGGCCCGATACGGTGCAGCCGGCGACGCGGAGTCAATCGGCATGATTCGCCACACTTACAGCCACTTTCGCCTCGAAGCTCAGGTCTATCGCCTGACTGGTTGTGACCTGCGAATTGCCGTTGATTGCGGTCTATTCTGGCAGCCGGAGACCGAACTTGATCGAATCGCCCTGCATGGGGCGCACAAAAAAGCTCTGGCCCTGAGCCGGACAAGAGAAGGACAAAGAAATGCCTGACATAGAAATTCTGACCGCGGATGCGGATATCGTCACTTTGGCCTCCGAACTGGCGACGAACGCGGTGATCGGCGTCGACCTCGAAGCCGATGCCCTGCACAATTATCAGGAAAAAGTCTGCCTGATGCAGTTCACCGGGTCAAAACGCACGGTGCTGGTCGACCCACTAACGGCGGACCTTTCCCCATTGGGACCGGTGTTGGCCGATCCATCCATCCGTAAAATCTTTCATGCGGCCGATTACGATCTGCGCTGTCTGCGTCGCGATTTCGGTTTTTCGATTAACGGTCTGTTCGACACCATGATCAGCGCCCAGTTCTGTGGTGAGGCCAAGATCGGTCTGGCCGATGTCCTCGGTAAATATTTTGCGGTGAGTCTCGATAAAAAATATCAGAAAGCCGATTGGTCTTTGCGGCCGCTACCGGAGGAGATGGCTCACTATGCCGCCGAAGATACCCGGCATCTGCATCGGTTGGCCGAACTCCTTGAAGCAAAGCTGCGCGACCTCGGACGTTTCGATTGGGTTGTCGAGGAGTGCCAGTTGCTGGAACAGGTTCGCTTTGCTGACAACGGTGGGCCGCTGTTTCTGCGTTTTAAAGGGGCGGGGACACTCGACCGTCGGCAGCTGGCAACGCTGGAGAGCTTGTTGCAGTGGCGTGATAGTGAGGCGAAGCGTCGGAATAAGCCATTGTTCAAGATTATCGGCAATGCTCAGTTGCACGAACTGGCGCGGATGCAGCCGCTGGATAACCAGAAGTTGGTCGCCGTTCCCGGTCTGTCGCCGGGGCAGGTTGAGCGCTATGGTCGGGCGCTGCTGAGCGCAGTCGCCGAAGCCGCAGCCCTCGATAATGCGCTATTGCCGGTCTACCCGCGTGAGCGCGCCTTGGTGCGCGACCCGAATGTCGACCGCAGGCTGAAGGTTCTCAAGGAGTGGCGGCAAACCAAAGCGGCGGAGCTTGGTCTCGATCCGGGGGTTTTGATTAATAACGCAGCGCTGGAAACGATCGCCCGTCAGCAACCGAAAATCATGGTGGAACTTGAGCAGCTTCCCGGCCTGAAACGGTGGCAGGTTCGCGAACTCGGTAGCGAAATTCTGGCGGTTCACGCCGGCAACTAGAGTTCGGTCATTTTTAACCGGGGTGAAGGGGCTGACCGGGATGAAAAGATTATGCACATTTGGGCTGTACGAGGGGCCGTTGGCCCAGATGCTGTGTGAGCGCCTGGAGCAAGAAGGGGTTGGCTGTATCGTAAAAAACAGCGCTCTGGGTGGTGCCCTTGGCGAAATCCCCTTTACGGAGTGTTTCCCGGAGCTCTGGCTCCTTGATGCTGAAGTCGAACCCCGTGCCCGGTTGCTGCTGAAACAGTGGCTGGAATTGCCGGCAGAGGAAGCTCTCTGGCGCTGCCCGCGCTGCGGTGAAAACCTGGAGCCGCAGTTCAGCGCCTGCTGGCAATGTGGCCAAGAGCGGCTCTGACCAGCGGCGGCGGAATCATTCGCCGCGCCCGGCAATCCCCGGTTCAGTCATCGGTCGTGGATCAAGTAATCGTTCAATCTCCTCCTCTGGCAACAATCCTGACGCGCGCAACACTTCCCGAATCGTTAGATCCGAATCGGCCGCCTTTTTTGCCAATCCCGCCGCCTGGTCGTAGCCGATAACCGGAGCGAGAACGGTGCACATGGCCAGGCTCTGTTCCACCAAACTGGCGCAGCGGTCGCGATTGGCCTCCAGCCCCTGCAGGCAGCGGGACGTAAACAGGGCAATGCTGTTGCTCAGCAGGTCGATGGCTTGCAGCAGGTTGTGGGTCATGACCGGCATCATGACGTTCAGTTCGAAGTTACCTGACAAACCGGCGAGGGCGATGCTGGCATCGTTACCGACCACCTGAACGCAGACCTGAAGCAAGGCTTCGGCCATGACCGGATTGACTTTCCCCGGCATGATTGAACTCCCCGGTTGCACGGCAGGCAGAATCAGCTCACCGAGGCCGCAGCGCGGGCCGCTGGCGAGGAATCGGATATCGTTGGCGATTTTATACAGACCGACGGCGCAGGTCTTCAGGGCCGCACTGGCCGCGACCACCTGCTCCTTGCCGGCCTGGGCGGCGAAGTGGTTGTCGGCTTCTTTGAGTGGCAGTCCGGTCACTTTGGCCAGGCCGGCAATCACCTGCCCGGCAAAGCGGGGATGGGTATTGATGCCGGTGCCGATGGCGGTCCCGCCCAGGGGGAGTTCGCACAGGCCGGGCAGGGCGCGCTCCAGTTCGCCGCGCAGCAGTTCCACCTGGCGGGCATAGCCGCTGAAAATTTGCCCGAGGCGGATCGGGGTCGCATCCTGCAGATGAGTCCGGCCGATGGTGATGATGTCGTCAAAGGCGAGCGCTTTCTTCGTCAAAACCAGCTGCATGGTCTGTAGCGCGGGTAGCAGGCGGCCGGCAATCTCCTCGGCGGCAGCCAGATGCATGGCGCCCGGGTCAAC
>Ga0209231_1000173_pt1 | contig 44784 bp, 45 predicted proteins | sample Deesub45470m_DNA_FD_188086 | JGI IMG/M metagenome (GOLD analysis project Ga0209231, IMG submission 188086) | Deep subsurface microbial communities from North Pacific Ocean - 450_OLKR46/470m Metagenome (SPAdes) (version 2) | ecosystem: Environmental > Terrestrial > Deep subsurface > Unclassified ... | reverse complement strand
ACGCCTCACCGCCATGGTAGAAGGACTCGGCAACTTCATCCTGGTCCGCAACAGCAGCCTGTTTATCGGCGACCTGATTTCACCGGAGAAAAGGACTGGAACAGCGGTCGAGGGTGAGGAGGGTTAAAGGGGCTTAGGTTCTGGCTGGATCTGCATCAAACAGATTTGATCCGCGTCCAATTGATGCAGACGTGCGTTTATTTAACTGCGATCTACAATCAAGGTCCCGCCGACAGCAACCTGCTCCGGTGTGTTCTCGCGGATCAGGATGATAATCGTCTCCGGCGACATCGCATAGGCCTTGGCAGCGGCGGCGGTCATCTCACTGACCAATTTACGACGAACGTCTAGATCACGGATCGGCGGGCCATCAAGGTTGATGATTGGCATAGATTAATCTCCATGGGTAGGGACGAGATATTAACCGGGATTAGCGCTTGAACCGCATATTTTCAACCTGATAAGCTTTATCCAGCTGCGCCTGCACCTGTTTGACACTGCAATTATAGATGACCTCCCGCCCCATGACGCTGCCGGCGTAAGCCAGAGCGTTGCGGGTCGGGACCAGCTTGCACTTGACGTTGTGAATCCCCTCCCCGAGCACGACCCAGATTGCATCGGCCGCCTTGCTGGCCACCACCACCTCAAGACTCTGTCCACTCTCCGTGCTTATCTTGATCTTTTCGTCGGCCATTCGAGCTCCATGATGTCGGGTAGAAGAACAACCACGTCGTAGTCCCAAAACGAACAGATTTCAAACCGCTTTGTGTCTGAATGATTTATAGCATGATGTAACAGGTATACCGATAAAAAGATTTCGCGAATGACGCTGAAAAAAGTTTATAGGACAGCACTAAAAAAGCTAAAGACACAGCACAAATACAACAATATTCGTTTTTTCCATCAATTGTCTAAGGTCTAATGAATACAGCAAATGCGGGCATCTACAGCGTGACTTTAAATCGCATTTCCTTTTAATTTGTTGTTTGTCCTGTCTTGTACTTGCAAAAAATAAAACAGCGGTATATAGTTTTTTTGCTGTGATTTCATCTGCTTATTGCCTGAATTTTTAAGCGGCGAACTCCTTAGCCAGTTCACCGTTTTTGATAGCTGTCAGATGCTTGGCATTCATGAAAAGGAGCGTGAAGATGGAGATAAGCAGACGTAATTTTCTCAAAATTTCAGGGGGTGCGGTCGGAGTTTCTGTTCTTGGCATCGGACTATCGCCAGCACAGGCATATGCCGAGCCGCTGGCGATTCAGTACGCCAAAGAGACGACGACCATCTGTCCCTATTGTGCGGTTGGATGCGGGATGATTGTCCACACCCGTGCCGGGGACGTCATCAATACAGAGGGCGATCCTGACCATCCAATCAACCGTGGAACTCTCTGCAGTAAAGGCGCTTCGGCCTTCCAGTTGCGCCACAACGAAAAACGTATCACCGAGCCGATGTACCGGGCCAAAGGTTCCAGAGAGTGGAAAAAAGTCTCCTGGGACTGGTCGCTCGACCAGATCGCCAAAAAAGTTAAAGCGACCCGCGATGCAACCTTCATGACCAAAAACGCCAAAGGGCAACTGGTCAACCGCACTGATGCCCTTGCGTCAGTCGGTAGCGCGGCGATGGACAACGAAGAATGCTACCTGTTTCAAAAAATGTTGCGCAGTTGGGGCCTGGTTTATATAGAACACCAGGCTCGAATATGACACTCCGCAACGGTCGCCAGTTTGGCGACCACCTTTGGCCGCGGCGCCATGACCAATCACTGGATCGATATCCGCAACTCGGATGTCATCCTGATTATGGGATCAAACGCAGCTGAAAACCACCCCATCTCGTTCAAATATGTTCTGGAAGCCAAAGAAAAAGGGGCCAAGCTGCTCAGCGTCGACCCCCGCTTCACCCGTACCAGCTCCAAGGCCGACCTCTACGCTCCCCTGCGCAGCGGCACGGATATCGCCTTTTTAGGCGGAATGATCAAGTACATCATCGACAACAATCTTTACCACTCCGACTACATGCAGCTGCACACCAACGCGACCTTCCTGGTCGACCCTGGCTTCAAGATGCCGGGTGATCTCGATGGTCTCTTCTCCGGATACAACGCCGACAAACGCAGCTATGATAAGGCAACCTGGGCCTTCCAACGGGACGCCAACGGTATGCCGAAAACCGATCCGACCATGCAGGATCCCAACTGCGTGCTGCAGTTGCTGAACAAACACTTTTCCCGTTACACGGTCGAGGTTGTCTCCGACATCACCGGCACCCCGCAGGATAAACTGGCTGAAGTTTACAAGATTTATGGCTCGACCGGTGTTGCCGGCAAAGCGGCGACCATCATGTATGCCATGGGCTGGACCCAGCACACCGTCGGCACCCAGAATATCCGCACCATGGCGATTATCCAGCTGTTGCTCGGCAATATCGGTGTTGCGGGTGGCGGTGTCAACGCCCTGCGTGGTGAATCGAACGTTCAAGGGTCAACCGACCACTGCCTGCTGTTCCATATCCTCCCCGGCTACCTCCCGACCCCCAACGCCGACTTGATCGATCTGGCCACCTACATTGAAAAGAGCACACCGAAAACCACCGACCCTGACAGCGCTAACTGGTGGAGCAACCGCAGCAAATACATCACATCCTTGTTGCGCGCGCACTTCGATACCTCCTTGACCGCCGCCGATGATTTCGGCTACTCCCTGCTACCGAAACTCGACCCCGGGCAGAATGCCAGCTGGCTGATGTTGTTTGACAAGATGTTCAAAGGCGACATCAAGGGGTTCTTTGCCTGGGGGCAGAACCCGGCCTGCTCCGGGAGCAACGCCAATAAGGTGCGCAAGGCGCTGACCAAACTCGACTGGATGGTCGCGGTCAACCTGTTCGACAATGAAACCGCCTCCTTCTGGAAAGGGCCGGACATGAATCCGGCCGAGATCGACACAGAGGTCTTCTTCCTGCCGATCGCCGCCTCCTTCGAAAAAGAAGGGAGCATCACCAACTCCGGCCGCTGGGCCCAGTGGCGCTATCAGGCGGTTGCCCCGCTTGGCAACAGCAAGCACGACTCGGTGGTGATGAATGAACTCTACTACCGGGTTGCGCAACTTTACAAACAAGAAGGGGGCGCCTTCCCTGACCCCATCACCAAGCTGAGCTGGAATTACGGCTTCACCGGCATCGATGGCAAAATCGACCACCTCGATATCCACGCCGTCGCCAAGGAGATCAACGGCTACTTCCTTGAAGACAAAGAGATTAAAGGGACGCTGTACAAAAAAGGTGATCTGGTCCCATCCTTTGCTTTTTTGCAGGACGACGGTTCGACCAGCTCAGGCAACTGGCTTTACTGCAACAGCTATACTCAAAACGGCAACATGATGGCCAGACGCAGCCAGAAAGACCCCAGCGGCGTCGGTCTCTACCCGGAGTGGAGCTGGTGCTGGCCGGTCAACCGGCGCATCCTCTACAATCGTGCTTCGGTCAACGCCGATGGCGTGCCGTGGGACAAGGAACGACCGGTTATCTGGTGGGATGGTGCCAAGTGGAAGGGCGATGTGCCGGATGGCGGCTGGAAACCCCTCTCCCAGGCCGGGACCAAGAAATCATTTATCATGCTGCCCGACGGCGTCGCCTCAATCTTCGCCGCCGGAATGAAAGAAGGGCCATTCCCCGAGCACTACGAACCGCTCGAGTGCCCGATTGAAAAGAACCCCCTCTCCGGGACCAAGAACAACCCGGTCATCAAGCTGTTTTTTGATGATGGCGGGCTCGAAGAAGATGCGTTCTACTCTTGCGACCAGCGTTATCCGTATGTGGCGACCACCTACCGGGTGACGGAACACTGGCAGACCGGCGTCATGACCCGCAACACCCCATGGCTGAACGAAATGCAGCCGAACATGTTCGTTGAACTGAGCCCCGAATTAGCCAAAGATAAAGGGATCAAAAACGGCGAGATGTGTGTGGTCTCTTCCGGGCGGGGTAAAGTCGATGCGGTGGCCATCGTCACCAAACGCTTCCGGCCATTCAAGGTACAAGGGACAACAATCCATCAGGTTGGTTTGCCCTGGTGTTACGGCTGGTCGACGCCAAACAGCGGCGACAGTGCCAACCTGCTGACACCAACCATCGGCGATGGCAATACGATGATCCCGGAAACCAAGGCCTTCCAGGTCAACATCGAGAAAAGGGGGTGATGCGATGAAACGAAAAGCGTTCATGATCGATACCAGTCTCTGCATCGCCTGCCGCAGTTGCCAGGTGGCATGTAAACAGTGGAATAAACTTCCGGCAGAGGCTACTGTGAACTCGGGCTCTTACGAGAACCCGCCGCAACTGACGGCATACCTGCACAATAAAATCGAATTCATCGAAACTGAAGAGAATGGTGAATTCAAGTGGTTGTTCCTGAACAAACGTTGCCTGCACTGCAGCGAAGCCGGCTGCATGAAGGTTTGCCCCTCGGTCGGCGCACTTTATCGCACCGAAGATGGTCTGGTCGCCTTCAATAAAGATAAGTGCATCGGTTGCAACTACTGCGTCAACGGTTGCCCGTTTGATGTCCCCCGTTACGATGCACAGAACAAGATCGCCAAGTGTCATGGCTGCTTCGACCGGGTCGAAAACGGACTGCAACCGGCCTGCGTCAAGGCCTGTCCGACCGGAACCTTGACCTTCGGTGATCGAGACCAACTGATCGCCAAAGCCAAATCGGGCGGCAAGCAGATCTACGGGGAAACCGCCCTCAGTGGCCTCGGCGCCATGTATCTGCTCGACAATAAGCCTCAGGATTATGCACTGGCGGACAACCCGACCATTCCGACCTCGATCTTCCTCTGGAAGGATGTCATTAAACCACTCGGTATCCTCGGTTTCTGGGGGGCGATCGGTGTTGCCATGCTGCACTATGTGACAGTTGGGCCAAAGCAACTGGAAGAAAACGGCGAAGAAAAAGGAGGTGGCAACCATGGGTAACTATGTCAAGCGCTTCAGCGCTTTCGATCGCGTGGTGCACTGGGTTCTTGCCATCGCCTTTTTCGTGTTAGTGACGTCAGGGCTAGGCCTCTTTGCCCACACCTTCTTCAGTTACTTCGACTTCTTCGGCGGACCGGAGCAGGGAATTCTGGCGCACAAGATTGCCGGAATCGTATTTTTCATCACCTCGATTCTGTTGTTCTTCGCTCATGCCAAAGACACCTGTAGCTTTGACAGCGACGATAGCAGGTGGTTCAAAGGTTTCGGTGGTTATCTGTCGAAGGATGAACCCGAAATTCCACAGGGAAAGTTCAACGCCGGACAGAAGCTGTTTGCCCTGTTTTCCATCGCTGCAACTGTAATCCTTGGCATAACCGGCTATATCATCTGGGACCCAACCTCGATGGGGCGTGGGCTGACCCAGCTCTCGCTGATGTTGCACGGCCTGTTCTTCATCTTCTTCATCATGGGAGCTGTCGTACACATCTATCTGGCGACTATCGGTAACCCCGGAACTGTCGATGGCATGCTCTATGGACAGGTTAAAAAAATCTGGGCCAAAAAACATGCCAGCAAGTGGTACAAAGAGGTAACTGATAAAAAGTGAGCTAAACCGTGCTCCGCAACTGCCCTCTCACTTAATAAGAGGCAGTTGTGGGGCAGCTTTTTTCTAGTATCGCAGGAGGGAGCATGGCGCGATTACTGATCATTCTGTTTCTGAGCTTGCTGATCACAACAGCAGCCAGTGCGGCAGAAAAAGCGTTGATCAACGTTCCCCTTGGTGATGCGCCGAGTCGCGGACCGGCCGATGCGGCCGTCACCATGGTTGAATTCATCGACTTTCAATGACCTTATTGTCAGGCGGTCGGTCCGACCGTCGAGCAGGTTCTTGAAGAGTACAAAGGGAAAATACGGCTGGTCATCAAGCACTACCCCTACCGCTACCGCGATTACTCGTATCTGGCTGCCCAAGCCGCCGAAGCGGCACGGGTGCAGGGGAAGTTCTGGGAATATTTTGACCTGATGACCCATGAGAAACGGCTGACCCGTGATGATCTGATCGGCTATGCCAAACAGTTGAATCTTGATGTTCCACGCTTTACTCGCGAACTCGATAGTGAAATGCACCGTCCCCGGGTTGAGAGGGATGTGCAGTTGGCCCGAGAGTTCGATTTTTTCCAGACGCCAACTTTTGTCATAAATGGCCGGACGCTGGTCGGCGAACGGCCGATTGAAAATTTTCGCAAGTTAATTGATGCGGCGCTGGCGGATGCCGCTAAGGGAGAAAGATGAGGACCTGTTTCCTGTATCGATTTCTCTTTTTTATAAGCTGCTTGTTCCTGGCCCTTCCCGGGACATTAGGTGCTCAGCAACTGCAACTTCCAAAACCGCTGCAGATGCTGCCGGCACAAGACCCGGCCAAAGTCGAACTTGGCAAAGCGCTGTTTTTTGATCGACGCCTCTCCGGCGATGGCACCGTCAGCTGCGCTGTCTGTCATATCCCGGATGAGGCCTTTGCTGACGGTCGGAAGATCTCCTCTGCTTACCCGACCAATAAGCACTGGCGGCACACCAATAGCTTGCTGAATGTTGGTTATCTTCATACTTTTTTTTGGGACGGGCGCAGCAAAGGGCTGGAGGATCAGGCACAGGGGCCAATCCATTCCTCATTCGAAATGAATCTGAACCCTCGTTATCTGGTCGCCAAGCTCAGGGAGATACCTGAATATCAGCAACTGTTTGAACAGGCCTGGGGAGGCGGGGTTAGCCTGGAACGGATTGTCGGTTCATTGTCGGCCTTTGAACGGACCTTACTGGCCATTGATTCGCCTTTTGATCGTTTCCTTAAGGGCGAGACAGAGGCACTGTCGGCAGACGCACGACAAGGAATGACTATTTTTTACGGCAATCGCGGCAACTGTTCCAAATGCCATACCGGAAGTCTGCTCACCGACCAGAAGTTCTACAATTTAGGCGTTGCCGAACTTCCGGAACTGATCAGCGACCCCCAGCACCGTTCGACCCGCAATTTTTTCCTCGGCGAGATGGGAGTCGAATTGATGGAACGCGATCCCGGCCACTACGCTGTGACCCATAAAAAGCGCGACATGGGTGCTTTTCGCACCCCGCCTCTGCGGCAAGTCGAGCAGACCGGGCCGTATATGCATAACGGAAGTTTCGCTTCACTGGCTGAGGTGATAGAATTTTTCAATCAGGGGGGTGGAACCGATCCAAACAAGACCGAGTTGCTAAAGCCGCTGGGACTAACCGCCGAAGAGAAACTGGCCCTCGAAGCTTTTTTACGCAGCCTGACCGGCACCTACCAGCCGGTTCACGCTCCGCCGCCGCCAGGATACTGATGGACATCAGGAGATCGGATTATGCCTTTGCTTGACATGAAACTGAAACGGCTGCAAGACCTGCGCAAACGCCGCCCCCAATTCGCGGAAATTTATGATTTCCATAGTGGACTCTGTACCTTCCTGCAGCAGCACCCGTGTCAGTGGCTCAGCGTCAGTGCCGACCTGAGCCAATGGGAACCACGGCGCAAAGCTGGATTCCCGCTGCTGACCGGCGACGCATTGCAGATTAAGGTTGAACCGGCTGGAAAGTTTATCACAACCCTGGCCGAGCAATTGATCAAACTCGGCCAACAGGGCAAAGACGAGCTGCATCGTATTGTTCAGGCGCAGAAAGCTGAAACATTGCCGATTGAGAAGCTGCTCATCGCCTGTCTGGAGAAAGACCGGGCGCCCCTGGAAGCTTGCGCCACTAAGCTGGAGATTCCATCAGCATTGCTGGAATATGTCTGTTCTACCAGCCTCGGCTACGGGCTGCAGAGTTGGATTGAAGCACAAGGACGCCCGGTCTACAGCGACTGGAAAGAAGGCTATTGCCCGATCTGCGGTGGCACCCCGTCCATGGGAGAGTTGGCCGGTGATGAGGGGAAAAAGATGCTGCACTGCTCCATCTGCGCCAGCGATTGGAGCGTCACCCGTCTCAAGTGCACCTACTGCGGCAACGAGGAGACTGACAGCCTGGAATATTTCACCGCCGAAGGTGAGGCAGGGTACCGGGTCGACATCTGCCGTAAATGCTCCGGATACCTGAAGGTGGTCGACAGCCGGGAGCTCGGCGCAGGGTTGCCGATGGATGTTGAGGATCTTAATACCCTGCACCTCGACCTGATGGCGCAAAAAGAAGGTTTTGTTAAAGGCAAAAGAGACCGAAAAGCCTGAAACGGGACAGCTTATGGCAGACAAAAATCGACTGATGATCAAACAACTGAAAAACGGACGCCTGCATCCGGCACAACGCCTGGTGGTTGAAGAATACCCGTTACGGCTGCGGGTGAATGGTCAGGAGTTGGCAACCCTGGTCTGTTCGCCGCACCAGCTAAATTTTTTACTGGTTGGTTTCTTCCGTCTGCAGGGATTTATCGCCTCCCTGGACGATATCGAACTGCTTGGCGTCTGCGCTGATTTTGGCCTGGCAGAAGTTCGCCTGAAAGGCGATTTGCCAGTGAAACTGCAGCCGACCCTCACCTCGGGTTGCGGCACGGGCATCTCCTACAACCTGCCACAGCAGTTAGCGACTCGTGCAGACAACCGACCACATCAATACTCCATCGACTGCTTGTTTCGTCTGATGAGTCAGCTGGCCAAACAGGCGGATCAGTATCGCAGTCACGGCGGCATCCACTCAGCAGCGATCGGTGATGAAAACGGTCTTTTGCTTTTTGCTGAAGATATCGGGCGCCATAACACCTTTGACCGCCTTGCCGGTGAGGCCTGGTTCAAACAGATCGATTTAAACGACAAGATGCTGGTCACTTCTGGGCGCGTTTCGACCGAAATGGTTGCCAAGGCAGCCCGGCTCGGTATCGGCCTGATCGCATCACGTACTTCGGTCACCGACAAAGCGATCGCCCTCTGTGAACAGGCCGGGATCACATTGATCGGCTATCTGCGTGGTGAATCGCTGGAAATCTACAGTCACCCGCAACAGATACAAATCGCGACTGAAAACACGCCGATTCCCGCCGTTACCGGGGTGATTCTCGCCGGTGGTGAAAGCCGGCGCATGGGGAGCGACAAATCCCTCCTGCCGTTTCATGGGGCGCGTTTTATCGATCATACCTACCGCATCATGGCGGAACTGTTTGACGAAGTACTCATCGTCACCAACAGTCCCGATCTTTATAGTGCGATCCCCTGCCGAAAGGTCCCCGACCTCTATTATGCCCAGGGATCGCTGGCCGGAATTCACGCCGGCGTTTCCCACGCCAGTCATAACGCGGCGTTTGTCGTCGCTTGCGATATGCCCTTTATCAATCCGGAGGCGATCACGCTTCTTTGCAACCTGGCTGCCGACGGGGACGTTGTCATCCCGATCAGTGCCCACGGTCCGGAACCGTTGCATGCCCTGTATCACAAGCGCTGCCTTCCAGCGATGGAGGCCGTTCTCGATGCCGGGCACAAACGCATTGTCGGTTTTTTCCCGCAGGTCAAAGTCGTCGAGGTGCCGGCAGCAGACCTGAGCGCGCTCGGCGCGGCAGAGAGCTCCTTTCTCAACGTCAATACGCCGCAGGAATATTTTTCTTTACGGGACACTTATCCGCCACATTTGACTGCGGAGGCACTGTACAAAAAACAAAAGGCCGAATAATAACGGCTTACAATTTCATCTGTTCTCCGAACCGTTGCGCCTAACAGGGGACATCCTCATGGCGGCCGGTCAATGGGTTCTGCTGGAAATGGCAGTGCCTCCCTTTTGGAAAGGAGAGCCCAGCTGATGCCGATCGTGCATCCGGGCCCTTTCCTTATGGAATGGGCTTTTTTATTGTGAACAATAATCACCAAGGAGGATTCTTATGCTGAAACGTAATGCCCTGCTCTGCAGTCTGCTTATGTTTCTACTCTGCACGACACCGGTTTTGGGTCAGGAACATCTCCGTCTGGCCACCACGACCTCAACCGACAACTCCGGACTGCTGGCGGTCTTGCTCCCGCCGTTTGAACAGGCGAACGACTGTAAGGTCGATGTCATCGCCGTCGGCACCGGCAAGGCGATTAAACTCGGTGAGGCCGGTGATGTCGATGTCATCCTTGTCCATGCCCGCGCCCTTGAAGACAAGTTTGTGCAGGACGGCTACGGCGTCGCACGCCGGGATGTCATGTACAACGACTTTGTCATCCTCGGTCCACCGGCAGACCCGGCACAAATCACCGGACTTCATTCGGGGGCCGAAGCGTTCAAGCGGATTGCCGCCAGCCAGTCCCCTTTTGTTTCGCGTGGTGATGACTCCGGCACCCATACCAAGGAGCGCAGCTTGTGGAAAGCGGCCGGAATCGTTCCGGCGGGCAAATGGTATTTAGAGGCTGGACGGGGGATGGGTGAGGTAATCACCATGGCAACCGAACTGCGCGGCTACACTGTCTCCGACCGTGGCACCTACATCGCCATGAGCGGCAAGACCGATCTGCGCGTGCTCACCGAAGGGGACAAGGTTCTCTTTAATCCTTATGGCGTCATCCCGGTCAACCCGGAAAGGCACCCGCACGTCAAGCGCGCGCTGGCCCAGGCCTTTGCCGAGTTTCTGACCGGTGCAAAGGGGCAGGAGATCATTACCTCGTTCCGCAAGAATGGCCAGCAGATGTTCTTTACCTACTGATACGGACGGTCGATGAACTACTTTGGTGAATCACTCGGCACCGCCCTCTCCCTGATCCTTGGCCTCGATGGTGAGGTATTGCGGACGGTCTGGACCTCGCTCTATGTTTCGACCAGTGCCATGAGCATCGCCTCTGTCCTGGGCATTCCGCTCGGGCTGATCATCGGCATCCACCGATTTCGGGGAAGGCGACTGGTGTTGACGGGACTGAACACATTGATGGCATTGCCGACAGTTGTTGTTGGCCTGGTCGTCTACGGGCTGCTCAGCCGTCAGTCCCCCCTTGGTCCACTGGGACTGCTCTTCACCCCAGTGGCGATGATGATCGGTCAGATTGTTCTGGCGACACCGATTGTCGCCCATTACACCGTTTCAGCCGCTTGCGGTGCCGACGCGCGCATCCTGCCAACACTGCGCACACTCGGTGCCGGCCCACTCGAAAGTGCCTGGCAGATGCTGCGTGAAGTGCGCTTTGTGGTTCTGGCCGGGGTGATTGCCGGGTTTGGCCGCATTGTTGCGGAAGTCGGTGTCGCAATGATGCTGGGCGGCAATATCCGGGGCTATACCCGTACCATGACCACCGCTATTGCGCTTGAAACCGGTAAAGGCGAGTTCGCCTTTGCCCTGGCACTCGGGCTCGTATTAATGAGTGTTGCCCTGGGTATCAACCTGCTGTTAAACCTCCTGCAACAGAGGTGACATGATGGAATCGCTCTACAGTCTGCAGAACATCGTCTGCGCCTACGCCAGCAAAACGGTTTTGACTATCGATCACCTTGAAGTTTTTTCCGGCCGGATCACCTGCCTGACCGGAGTCAACGGCTCAGGGAAAAGCTCCCTGCTGGAGCTGCTCGGCCTGTTACATCCACCAGTGAAGGGTGAGCTATGCTACCGGGGAAAACCCCTCCCCCGCTCCGGGAAGGCGCTGCAACAGATTCGCCTGGAGATCACCCTGGCACACCAGACACCCTACTTGCTTAAGGGGACCGTGGCTGATAATATTCGCTACCCGCTCAAACTGCGCAACCTGACCCAGAGGGAACAGGACCGGCTAATCTGCTGGTCTCTACAGACCGTCGGACTGGGTGGTTTTGAACAGCGAAAATCGGATCAACTCTCTGGTGGCGAACTACGTCGCGTCGCCATCGCCAGAGCCCTCGCCTTAAAACCGCGAGTGTTACTGCTCGACGAACCGATGGCAGGCCTTGACACCGCGCAAAGTGATGTCATGGAATCGATTCTGACCCGGCTCAGTGCCGCAGATCTGACCGTCATCCTTTCGACCCACGACCCGGCACTGCCCGCACGACTTTGTGCCGACGTTGTTCACCTGCAAGAGGGGCAACTGGCCGGAAGATATCCACTCCCAACCACGCCGGAGACCCCTTTATGTCCAGATCGTTTGAAGATGCAAGAAGCCTGATACTGGACAACATCAGCCGCCTGCCCGCGGAGACCGTCCCGCTGCTGGAATCGCTCGGACGCGCCCTGGCTGTCGATATCAAGGCCCCTTTCGACCTCCCCCGTTTCGACAATTCGGCGATGGATGGGTTCGCTGTCCGGTCGGAAGACTGTCAACGACCATCAGTCACCTTGCAGGTCAGCGGCTACATTCCAGCCGGCGGGCGGGCCGAACCTGCAGTTGAATCCGGCTGTGCAGTGAGAATCATGACCGGCGCGCCGATACCGCCGGGTTGCGATGCAGTCGTCCCGTTTGAAGAGACCGAAGAACGCGCGAGCGAAGTTGTCATTGGCGGCCCGGTTAAGCGCTGCGACCATATCCGGTTCAAGGGTGAGGATATCCGCGAGCAAGAGCTGGCGATGAGCAGCGGTTGCCGCTTGCGTCCGGCTGAAATCAACATGCTCGCCTCATTTGGCCACAGCGAACTTTCGGTCCACCGGCGGGCCAAAGTTGCCATCCTCTCCACCGGCGACGAGCTGGTCGAGCTTGGCCATCCGCTTTCAACCGAAGTCATCGTCAACAGCAACTCCTGGTCACTGGCAGCCGCAGTCCGTGAGCTCGGAGCGGAGCCGGTGATGCTCGGTATTGCCAAGGATAATCATGCCAGCTTGCGCGAAAAACTTTCAGCAGGGCTTCAGTACGACGCCTTGATCACCTCGGCCGGCGTCTCGGCCGGCGACCGGGATTTTGTCCGTGAAATCCTGACCGAACTTGAGGTAAAGCAGCTGTTCTGGAAGGTCGACATCAAACCGGGACGACCGACCGCCTTCGGCGTCAAGGGTGTCACGCCTGTCTTCTCCCTGCCGGGGAATCCGGTCTCCTCTATGATCACCTTTGACCAATTTGTCCGCCCGGCCCTGTTGAAGATGATGGGTCACAGCCAAACCGACAAGCCCCTGTTTAAGGCGACGCTCAAGGAGGCCATCAAAAAAAAGGCAGGGCGGGTCCAGTTTATGCGCGTTGTCGTCAGCAACGAGAATGGTGAGCTGTTCATCAGCAGCTCAGGAGACCAGAACACGGCCATTGTCTGCACCATGCTGCGCGCCAACGGCCTTGCCATCCTGCCGGCAGAGCGCGATTATTTTGCCGCCGGAGAGCGTGTCCCGGTACAATTTATTTAAAATTGAATCAGACTTTATGCCATTTTCTGCTCTTTGGAGGTCTCTCATGACAGTCCCTGCCGTGTCGTTTGTTGCCAAATCAGGCACCGGAAAAACCACCTTGCTCGAACGAGTGATCGCAGAACTCAAGCGACGGAACTACCGCGTTGGCGCAATCAAGCACGATGCCCACAGTTTCAATATCGACCATGAAGGAAAAGACAGCTACCGCTTAACGGCAGCCGGGGCTGATACAACGCTGATCAGTTCACCGGAAAAATTGGCCGTCATCAAAAAACATCCGGCCTCCCCGCCAATTGAAGAGCTGATCCGTACCTACTTTGCCGATGTGGATCTAGTCGTTACGGAGGGATTCAAGCTCAGCGGGCTGCCTAAAATCGAAGTGAACCGCGCCGAGCGCAGCGCCACCCTGCTCTGCCGTGGTGAGCAGGTCGACTCCACCCTGATCGCCGTTGCCAGTGATTCCAGGCTTGAGCTTGATGTCCCCTTACTCGACCTGAACGACCCGGCTGGCATCTGCGATTTTATTGAGGGACATTTCCAGTTAACAGCCAACCGGAAGCGTTGAGTAAGTCTGTGGATTGAAACCAAAGCAAAACGGGTTGCGGCAAAAAAGCCACAACCCGTTATTTTTACTGGTGCCCAAGGGGAGACTCGAACTCCCACGCGCCTACGCGCACTAGACCCTGAACCTAGCGTGTCTACCAATTCCACCACTTGGGCAAAGCGAACGCCTTTATAGCAAATGGACCTGTTATTTGCAATAAAATAATTTCTGGTTTTTTGTCACGTTTCCCGCAGTTACACCTTCAGAAAAGTTCTGCCGCAATCAGACGGTTTTCCCTGCAAAAACGCGCAGTGATTTGCTATGATGCCCACCTGTTTTCATCAATGACGACATCATTCAAGGAGGCCCACAAAATGGACCCGAACTGGAAAATTGAAACCATCGCCGTACAAGGTGGCTACGAACCCAAAGCGACCGAACCACGCATTGTCCCGATCGTGCAAAGCACCACCTTCAAGTATGACAGTGCCGACCATGTGGCCGCGCTGTTCGATCTTGACGCCGCCGATCCATTTTACACCCGACTCGGCAACCCGACCACTTCGGTGTTCGAAGCGAAAATTGCCCAACTTGAAGGGGGTGTCGGCGCCCTGGCCACCTCATCCGGCCAGGCGGCAACCACCCTGGCAATTTTAAATATCTGCCGGAGCGGCCAGCATATCGTCACCGCCAGCACCCTCTACGGCGGCACCTACTCCCTGTTTGCCAACACCTTCCCCAAGCTTGGCATTGAAGTCACTTTCGTCGATCCGGAAGCGACCGCCGAGGAGCTGAAAAAGGCTTTTCGGCCGACGACCCGCGCCCTGTTCGCCGAGACCATCGGCAACCCGGGTCTCAATGTCCTCGACTTCGCCAAGTTCAGCGCCGTCGCCAAAAGCATGGGAGTGCCGCTGATTATCGACAGCACCTTCGCCACCCCATATCTCTGCCGCCCATTTGAGCATGGCGCCAATATCATCGTCCATTCGGCGACCAAGTACATCGACGGCCACGCCACCAGCCTCGGTGGCGTCATCGTCGACGGTGGCAACTTTGACTGGAAGTGCGGCAAGTACCCGGAGATGACCGAACCCGACGCCAGTTACCACGGCCTGCGCTACACGGAGAAATTCGGCGACCTCGCCTACATTATCAAGGCCAGAGTGCAATTCATGCGTGATCTCGGCACCACACCGGGGCCTCTGAACAGCTTTCTGTTCAACCATGGCCTTACCACCTTGACCCTGCGCATGCAACGCCACAGTGACAATGCCCTCGCCCTTGCCCAACACCTTGAGCAGCACAAACTGGTCACCTGGGTCAATTACCCGGGTCTGCCGAGCCACAAAAGCCATGATCGGGCGCTCAAATACCTGCCCAAGGGGTGCAGTGGCGTCCTGACTTTCGGCATCAAAGGTGGTGCCCCGGCTGGCAAAAAATTTATGGAGGCCTGCAAACTGATCGCACTGGTCGTTCATGTTGGTGATGCCCGCAGCTGCGTGTTACACCCGGCCAGCACCACCCATCGGCAGCTCAGTGAAGCACAACAGACCTCCAGCGGGGTGACTGCCGATTTGATCCGCCTGTCGGTCGGTATCGAGAACATCGACGACCTCATCGCTGATGTTGATCAGGCGCTGGCAGTCAGCCAGAAGTAAGCCTCATTGAACAACCCAACCGATAACCGGTGGGTCTGCAGAGCAGATCCGCCGGTTCTTTTCCCACCGCCACCCTTGTACATTCCGTCGAATCTGCTTTGATTTAATCAAGTTCCAATTTATTATTGACAAACGCACATAGCAATCGTTAGTTTATTGAAAATGTATTCTTTACCGTGCAACTTGTGTAAGTCGCACTGATATCGACAACGGCAACAAGGAGTCTTCCCATGAGCGATACCCCAGCCTACCATCTCGGCACCAACGCCCTCCATGCCGGCCAGGTCGCTGACCCGACGACCAAGTCGCGTGCGGTTCCGATCTATCAGACCACCTCCTACGCCTTTGACTCCTCCGAGCACGCCGCCAACCTGTTTGCCCTGAAAGAGTTTGGCAATATCTACACCCGCCTCATGAATCCAACGACTGACGTCCTGGAGAAGCGCCTGGCGGCCCTTGATGGCGGCGTCGGCGCACTGTGCTTCGCTTCGGGCTCGGCAGCTATCGCCATGGCGATTTTAAATCTTGCCCAGAGTGGCGACAATTTTGTCACCCGTAGCAGCCTTTACGGCGGCACTGTCAACCTGTTCCGCCACACCTTCAAACGCATGGGGATTGAAGCCCGCTTTGTCGACAGTGCCGATCCGGCCGCCATCGCCAAGGTTATCGACGGCAGAACCCGCGCCGTCTACACCGAGACCATCGGCAACCCGAAGAACAATGTCGATGACTTCAAGGCTCTGGCCAAAGTCGCCCACGACCACAAACTGCCGTTTATCGTCGACAATACCGTCGCCACCCCGGCCCTGTTTCGCCCCATTGAGCATGGCGCCGATATTGTCTGCTATTCACTGACTAAATTCATCGCCGGTCACGGCACCAGCATTGGCGGCGCCGTTGTTGATGCTGGCACCTTCGACTGGAGCAGCGGCCGATTTGCTGACTTCACGACTCCTGACCCCAGCTACCACGGTCTGGTTTACCATACGGCACTGGGGCCGATGGCCTATATTCTCAAATTGCGCCTGACCTTGCTGCGTGACATCGGTGCCTGCCTGTCTCCATTCAACGCCTTCCAGATTCTGCAGGGGCTGGAGACGCTGCATGTGCGGATGCCGCGCCATTGTGAGAATGCGCAAGCTGTTGCCGAATTTCTTCAGAAGCACCCTCTGGTCTCCTGGGTCAACTACCCCGGTCTCAAGAGCCACCCTGACTATGCGCAGGCAAAAAAATACCTGCCGGCAGGTGCCGGTGCCATTCTCGGCTTCGGTATCAAAGGCGGAGCCAGAGCCGGCTCGAAACTGATCGACAGTGTCAAACTCGCCAGTCATCTGGCTAACGTCGGTGATGCCAAGACTCTGGTCATCCACCCGGCGACCACCACCCACTCTCAACTTAACGCCGAAGCCCAACTTGCCGCCGGCGTCACGCCCGACTACATCCGGGTCTCGGTGGGGATTGAGGATGTCCGCGATATCATCGCCGACCTCGATCAGGCGCTGAAAGCAAGTCAGTAAGCTTCCAGATCAAACGACGCAAAGAGGCAGGCCACCTTAGAAGGGTCTGCCTTTTTTCAGTAAAACTGTCTCCAGGAAACGCAGAGGAGATAAAAGATTAGAGCAATAGGACACGGATCAAATCTGATAAAATCTGATTTTCACGGATTAAGCTAATCTTTAACCCGTTTAGGTATTGATTATGACCAAGCAAAGACGATGATGATTTTTACCCTGATGTTTTACCCTTATGATTTACCCATTATTTGTTTCTAGGTTAATGCCTGATCCGTGTAAATCAGACTTGATCAGATTTGATCCGTGTCCAATTGCCCTTGCAGTCAAATTGCCTAATCGGCATCCACCCGTCACCGCACTTTTATTGCCCCTGCAAACCAGACCATGCTAAACTTCACCGCACTTTTGACCCCGTCCAAAGGAATATTCTGACCGAATCATGGCTGACCGCAGACTGAAAAATATCGTCGAATACATCGGCTTCCGCATCTTTGTCACCCTCTTCCGCCTGCTACCACGCACTCTGGCTCTGCGCATCGGTGAGCAACTCGGTCGGCTCTTCCCCTACCTGCAGCCGAAGCGCCAGCGGATCGCCGACGACAACCTGTTGCATGCCTATCCGGAACTGACTCAGGACGAACGCGATGACATCCGCCGGCGCATGTTCCGCCATCTGGGGATCAGTGGCGCCGAACTGGTCCGGCTAGATACGTTCGACAAGCAGGATCACCTGGACCGTTATTTCGACTTCGAGGGACTGGAGCATCTGCAGGCGGCGCAGGCCATGGATCGCGGTTTTTTCATCGTCACGGCTCACCTCGGTTTCTGGGAGGTCGGCACCATCTTTCTGCCGTTGCTCGGACTTCCTTGCGACTTTGTTGGCAAACAGGCAAAAAACCCCTACTTTGACGCCTATCTGAAGCGGATGCGCGAGCACACCGGCAGTCGGGTCATCTACGCCCGTAACGCCGCCCGCAAGGTGGTCGCCTCCCTGACTGAGAAGCGTGGCGTCGGGGTGCTAATCGACCATCACATGACCCCGAAAAACGCCGTACAGGTCCCGTTCTTCGGTCGTTTGGCCTGGACGACACCGATCATCACCCAGATCGCCATGAAGCGACAGATCCCGGTAGTTGCCGCGTTCTCCTACCGCACTCCGGATCTGCGTTATCGGGTGGAGATCGCACCGCCGATATTTCTTCAGGGGGAGATGACGGAGGAGCACATCCGCGCCAACACTGCCTTGCTGTCGGCGAAGATCGAAGCGGCGATCCGCAAAGAGCCGAGTCAGTGGTTCTGGGTTCATCGCCGCTGGCGGGTCAGCTGATGCCATTCCGGCCCTTAACGAAACAAGCTCAAAACTGATCAAAACTGATCAAAACTGTAAAGCATTGGACACGGATCAAACCTGATCAAATCTGATTTACACGGATCAGGCCTTAATCAAAATTAAAGCTTTGGTTAATGATCGGGTCTAGAAATCAGCGTTCATACTAATCCGTGCCTGAATCATACCTAAAGGTTAAAGATTAGCTTAATCCGTGAAAATCAGATTTGATCAGATTTGATCCGTGTTCCATTTGCCTTTAAGTCTTACAATCCCATCACGAAAACGACGCTATGCTGACCGACCACCAACCTTTGCACATTGTTCTTATTGAACCGGAGATTCCGCCGAACACCGGCAATATTGCCCGGCTCTGCGCTGCAACCGGAACCGTATTGCACCTGGTCGGCAAACTCGGCTTCTCTATCGACGACAAACATCTGAAACGGGCCGGCCTTGACTACTGGCCGCATGTCGATCTGCAGCTCTGGGACGACTTTGCAACTCTAAAAGCCGCCCACCCGGACGGCATTTTCTGGTACACATCAAAAAAAGCGGCGACCGCTTATACCGCCGTCGCCTACCATCCGGGTGATTTTCTGGTTTTTGGCAAGGAGACCAAAGGACTGCCGGAGGACCTTCTCACCGCAAGTAGCCAGACCATCCGCATTCCGATTAAAAATGCGGCCGTGCGCAGCCTTAATCTCTCCACAGCGGCGGGCATCATCCTCTACGAAGCACTCCGCCAGACGGGCGCTTTAGACAATCAACCCACCTGAGTTCCAGCCACCACCTTCAGTTCAAACGCCAGCAACCATTCTTTGGTCACCAACCCACCGCCACCGGAATAACCGACCAGGTCACCATTACGGCCAACAACACGATGACAGGGGACGATAAGCGGCAGCGGATTGATCGCCATCACCCGGCCAACCGCCCGCGCTGCCCGGGGTTTGCCGACCATGGCAGCAAGGTCGCCATAACTGACCGTGGTTGCAAACGGCACGGTTTGCAGGGCCATCAGCACCTGACGGGTAAATCCGGACAAAGCTGAAAAATCGAGAGGGAGATCGAATACTGTCCGCTGACCGGTGAAATATTCATGCAACTGGACCGCTGCGGCACTCAGCACCGGTTCGGGTTCGAGAGCGAGACGCTCCTGGCACGACTCATCCGCAGAGATAGTCAAGGAGCAAAGGCCATTGCTGCCGGCAGTGATTGATAACTGGCCAAGGGGGGAGCCGATCAGAAGAGTCGGCAACGCGCTTTCACTTTTCAGTTTCAACGTCTTCCTTTTTTTTGCGCTTACGGCGCATCAGATCACTGACTTCGCGCCAGAGCGGCACACCACTAAGATGGCAAACCACTCCATAGACCAACACTCCGGCAGTCACAGAGGTAAACAGGACAGTACCGTTCAACAACCGTTGCCCCTCTTGTACCCAGTTGCCGGCCTGCAGCACGCTCCATACGGTGACCGCCATTAACAACAGCGCCGGTAAAAGTTTCAGTCCATAACGAGTCAGTCCGGTTAGCCCGAGTTTTCCCATGCGACGGCGCAACAACCAGAGCAGCATGATGGCATTGAACAGAGACGACAAGGTCAAGGCCAGAGCCAGACCAAGATGCGCCATGGAACGCATCAGCAGTAGTCCAAGACCAACATTAACCAACAATGTCCAGAGCGAGGCGCGCACCGGAGTCCGGGTATCGTGCAGGGCGTAGAAGGCTGGCACGATCACCCGGCTGGCGCCGACAAACAGTAATCCAGGCGCATAGGCAATGAGAGACAGCGCCGACTGGTGTACCGCCAGCGGCGTAAATTCACCACCGAGAAAAAACAGACTGTAGACCGGCTCGGCACACAGCACTAATCCAACCGTTGCCGGCAGAATCAGTAACAGCAACAATTCAAAGGCATAATGGAGAGTGGTACGAAATCCGGCTTGATCATTCCCGGTCAACTGGCGGCTCATAGACGGCAGAACAGCCTGGGCCAAAGAAGCAATGATGATCCCCTGCGGAAATTCAAACATCCGCTGGCCGTAATAGAGCCAGGAGACACTCCCCTGGGGGAGGAAAGAGGCCAGTAAGCGCGAGACAATGACATTGATCTGGTAAATCGCCACGCCAAGAACGCCGGGAAGCATCAAACGACCGATGCGCCGGACCGCAGCGTCTCCAAAGTCAAAATTAAACCGTGGCCAATAACCGAGCCGACCAAGCAATGGCAGTTGCAAAGCCAACTGCAGCACACCACCGATCAGAACGCCAAGGGCCAACGCGGTGATCGGTGAAGCAAACAGCGGTGCCAGAAACAGGGCACTGGTGATCATCGCCAGGTTGAGTAGCACCGGAGAAAACGCTGGCAGAAAATAGTGCCCACGGACATTGAGGATACCGGTAAACAACGCCAGCATGCTGACCAGCAGGATATACGGAAACATCAGGCGGTTGAGGCTGTCGGTCAGTGCCAGCTTGCCGGGGACGGCAGCAAAACCATAACCGATAGCCTTGACCAAAAGCGGAGAGCAGACAATACCGGCAACCGTGACCAGCACCATAATCAGCAGCAGTAAGGTCCAGCAAATATTGGCGACGCGTTTCGACTCCTCCTCCCCCTGTAACTGATAAACAGAGGTAAAGGTTGGAACAAAAGCAGCGGTGAGTGAGCCCTCGGCAAAGAAACGGCGCAACAAATTCGGCAGGGTAAAGGCCATGAAAAAGGCATCGGTGATCATGCCGGCACCAAAGATACGGGCGACAACAATATCACGCACCAGGCCAACCACACGACTGAGCATGGTTGCAGCACCGAGACTACCGACAGCGCGACTGATCTGCTGTTTCTCCTGCATCAAGATTCCTTTGGCCGTAAAAGCTTGAACAAAAAACGGATTAATTAAGATTAACTCGATGACAATCTAATTAAAATACCTGCAATTACGGTGAGTTGCGAATTTTGATTAGTGTTTTTTTAACTTGACTCAACACCGGGATGATGGTATCAATTACGCGCAAATTCGAACAGCACCCATGAACCAGGAGGAAGAACGTTGGCTAATCACAAATCTGCCCTGAAGCGCAACAAACAGAACGCGGTGCGTCAAGCACGCAACACCCATATCCGCTCGACCATGCGTACCTACGTCAAACAGGTTCGTGAAGCGGTTGCCGGCGGCGATACGGAGGTGGCCAAGACGACTCTGCTCCGCGCTATCTCCTACATCGACAAAGCAGCAACCAAAGGGGTCATCCACAAGGCGACAGCAAGCCGTAAAATCTCACGCCTGAACAAGCTGCTCAATACCCTCGGCAGCTGAGTATCATTGCATAAAAGCTAGATCCGAAAGGGGCCGTCAGGCCCCTTTTTTTATTGCACGATGCCGAAAGAGACGGAATTCATTGAAGGAACGAACACCTCTCAACTAATCCGACAAATGCGCGATATCAAGAAGTAATTGTTCCAGCAGTGCAGCCGGATTGCCACCACTCGACTTCAGTGCCAGATCTGTCGCCAGAAGCCGTTCGAAAGCGCTTTTGAACTGGCGCCGGCCAAAGAGACGCGCCTGTGCCATCAGACCATCAACAAAATAAGGATTGATCCCGATACGGCGCGACAGGTCGGTACGGGCCACGCCTTCATCAATCAATTCACGCGTCATCCAGAGTTGGCGAAAATGGCGTGTCAGCATCGAGAGAATCACCAGCGGCACAACCCCCTCGGCAAGTAAGCGACCAAGTAAACGCAAGGCCTCACCGATCTGCCGGTTACCGATAGCATTGGTCAGATCAAAAATACTGTCGGCACGGGTATCCGAGACAATCTGGCGCACATCTTCAACGTCAATAACCCCACCAGCACCAACGTACTGAATCAGTTTTTCGAGCTCGCCCACAACTTCCTGCAGGGTGGCACCACAACGACGCGAAAAGAGCGCCATGGCATCTTCGGTGAGACGAAAATTACGCTCTGCAGCATAATCACGGACAAACGCCGGCAACTGGTTTTCATAGAGGCGCTTGTATTCAACCAGAGCTCCGTGCTTGGCAAACTGCTGAAAGAACTTTTTTCGCTTGTCGATCTTCTCTCCGACCAAAAGCAGAATGCTCTCGGGAACCGGATTTTCGACATAGGTCAGTAGCACTTCGAGATCGGCGGCGTTCAACTTGTCAGCACTGCGGAGAATAAGCAAGCGACGTTCTGCGAAGACCGGAAAGGTGCGCAAACCGTCAAGAAGGGTATCAATCGCTATTTCCCGACCATGGGTTATCTGCAGATTAAAATCCCGCGCATCGGCGGGGATGGTCGCAGTCACCTGAGCAACGGCCTGATCGATAAAAAACTGCTCGGCACCATAAAGATAGACCAAAGGTGGCACCTTATGACTACGAACCATTTTGCTTAATTCGGCCGGTGTCATCGCCCCCCCTAAAAGTCTGCCGCCATTTGATAGGAAAGGTCTGTCGACAGAAGCTCGGCAACTTTGTACTGCGCCAAAGTTTCAAAGTCTGCCTGGCGTCTGAGATCGTTATCTGCGGGATATTCTGCGGAACGAATCAACTCTCCACGCCAGAGGATTCGTCCATCTGAGGTACGTTGCAGCTGTGCTTCGATCTGCATCACAACCCGATACTGCTGTGGCCGGTCAAGTGCATCATAGGCGGCTGCTTCGATCCGATAAGTCAGCACCGACCCGGAGAGACTGGCGTCACTGTTTTCAACAGAAGTTTGCAGGCGTAGCTCTGGAATGCGCAACAGACGCTGGTTGACACTTTGGGTAATGACGTTTTCCAGGTAGGGCTCGGTCGTACGGTTTTCAAACAGCGCAACATGCAACGTTTGAATGCCATGCGGAAGTCGGTCCGGAGCACCAACCAAACCATAGCCGCAGGCAGTCAGAAACAGTAAAAGAGAAAAAACTGTCAGCCGCCGCCTCATGCCACAACCACGTTAACCAAACGACCGGGGATCACGATAACTTTGCGTACCGTCTGGTCAGTGAGAAACCGGGCAACATTAGGATCAGCCAGAGCTGCGGCCCGGACGCCATCATCATCAAGTCCGACCGGAACCGTCACCTTGCCTCGCACTTTACCATTGACCTGCACGACGATCAGGATGTCATCCTGAATCAGGGCTGCCTCTTCCCAAACCGGCCAACGACCGGTGGCCAATCGCTCTGTGTGACCAAGCTGGCTCCAGAGTTCTTCAGCAAGATGCGGCACAAAAGGGGTGAGGAGTTGAATGACCGCCTCGATGGCTTCACGCAGCACCGATGCCTGCTCAATGCGCTCATCAAACGCATAGATCGCGTTGACCAACTCCATAATCGCCGCAATGGCGGTATTGAAGTGAAAACGGCCATCAATATCTTCCGTTACCTTTTTGATCGTACGGTGGGTCATCCGCCGCAGATCGCGACCGACACCTTCTGCGCTCGTCGCGACCGGTACCGAACGAATCAACTCGAGATTGTCGTAAACCAGACGCCAGACCCGGTTTAAAAAACGATAACAGCCCTCGACCCCTTGTTCATTCCATTCCAGGTCTTTTTCCGGAGGTGCGGCAAACAATGAGAAGAGCCGCGCCGTGTCGGCACCGAAACGCCGGATCAGGTGATCGGGATCGACAACATTTTTCTTTGACTTGCTCATCTTCTCATTACGACCGGAGAGAGCAGGTTTTCCGCATTTGCTACATTTATCGTCTGCAACCTCCTCCGGATAGAGCCAGCCGTGCTGTTCGCAAGACTTGGTCTCCATGCAGACCATCCCCTGGGTCAGCAGGTTGGTGAAAGGCTCATCAATCTTCATGTAGCCAAGATCACGCAAGACCTTGGTGAAAAAACGCGCATAGAGCAAGTGCATGACGGCGTGTTCAACACCGCCAATGTACTGATCCACCGGCAGCCAGCGTTCGACCCGTTGCCGATCAAGCGGTCCGTCAGTAAAATCGGGGCAGGCGTAGCGGGCAAAATACCAGGAGCTTTCGACAAAAGTATCGAATGTATCGGTTTCACGCCGCGCTGCGCCACCACATGTTGGACATGAGGTGTGGACGAAGGAATCATGCTGCGCCAGCGGGCTACCGCCCTCACCAGTAAAGACGATATCGGTGGGCAACAGTACCGGCAAATCTTTTTCTGGGACAGGGACCACACCACAAGCAGCGCAATAGATCACTGGAATCGGCGTCCCCCAATAGCGTTGCCGGGAGACACCCCAGTCGCGCAGGCGGTAGTTGATGCTGCGGGTACCGATTCCATCCTTATCCAGAGTGTCGGCGATGGCTTCCTTGGCCGCCTCATTATCGAGACCATCAAAGACGCCGGAATTCACCATAACCCCCGGCCCGGTCCAGGCCTCGGTCATCGTCTCCGGTTGCAGAGCATCGCCCGGCGGTTGAATCACCACCACCAGCGGCAGGTCGTATTTGCGCGCAAACTCAAAGTCACGCTGGTCATGAGTCGGTACCGCCATCACCGCGCCGGTGCCATACCCCATCAAGACAAAATTTGCGGCAAAGATCGGCATACGCCGACCACTGACCGGGTTGATGCAATAACTACCGGTAAAGACCCCCTCTTTTTCACTCTCTTCGCCGACGTGTTTATCCCGTTCCTGTAGCGACAACTTGTGCTGAAACGCATCCATCTCCGGGCGTTGCGCGTCAGTGACCAACGTGTTCATCAGCGGGTGTGCCGGGGCCAGACTCATGAATGTCGCACCAAACAGGGTGTCCTGACGGGTAGTAAAGACACGAATGTCTCCGTTGCCCGCTTCCAGAGGAAAGCTGATCTCACAACCGGTGCTGCGACCGATCCAGTTGCGCTGCATGGTTAATACAGATTCAGGCCATCCAGGCAAAGCATAGGTGCCGTCCAGAAGTTCTTGAGCATAATCGGTAATACGAAACGACCACTGATCGAGTTCTTTCTGGGTAACGGCACTGCTGCAACGCCAGCACTCACCCTCTTCGACCTGTTCATTGGCGAGGACAGTCAGACAGGAGGGGCACCAATTCACTGCCGAGCTTTTTTTATAAGCAAGACCCCGGTCCAGCATCTGCAGAAAAATCAACTGCTCCCAGCGGTAATATTCAGGAGTACAGGTCGCAAATTCACGTCCCCAGTCGTAAGACAGCCCCATACGTTTGAGTTGCACCCGCATGTTGGCAATGTTCTCAAAGGTCCACTTGGCGGGATGGGTGCCATGCTGAATAGCTGCATTTTCTGCCGGCATGCCGAAAGCATCCCAACCCATCGGATGCAGGACATTAAACCCCTGCATCGCTTTGAAGCGGGCGACGACATCGCCGATGGAGTAGTTTCGCACATGCCCCATATGGATGCGCCCTGATGGATAAGGGAACATCTCCAGCAAATAGTATTTTGGTCGTTCAGAAGCTTCATTCGCTTTGAACGATTGTTCATCTGCCCAGATTTTTTGCCAGGTCTCTTCGATAGGAGCGGCATCATAACGCTCTTGCATGCAGTCCACCCAATTTTGTTAGAAACACCAATACCGGCGGGTGCCGGTATCAGTGTCGGATCGTTGTCGAACAGATGAGGCACACCACAGTATGCCAGTCGTATAGAATCGGGCGCGAGCCGACTACTTCTCCCGGTAGGTGATACGGCCGCGGCTCAGATCATAAGGTGACAGTTCCACGGTAACCCGATCGCCGGGAAGAATGCGGATATAGTATTTACGCATCTTACCGGAGATATGCGCGAGCACGACATGGCCATTGTCCAGTTTAACCCGGAACATGGCATTTGGCAGCGGCTCAATAACCTCGCCTTCAACTTCTATTGCTTCTTCCTTAGCCAACGAATGCCTCCTTGAAAAGCCCGCGTTGTGACGCGAACGGAAAACCAGAACTTCAAATATTCAACAGTCGCCGTGCGACCTCGATAATCTTGATGGTCTGGATCGGTTTGGTGATGTAATCATTGGCGCCGATGGCCATGGCACGCTCTTTGTCTTCGTTAGCCCCTTCCGTGGTGATAATCACGATCGGAACATTCTTGTAGTTAGGGTCATTGCGGACCAGACTGACCAATTTAAGACCATCCATAATCGGCATATTTATATCGGTCAAAATCAGATCAAACTTTTCAGTTGAAATCTTTTTCAAACCATCGACGCCGTCGTTCGCCTCAACAATATTGAGGCCACGTACGCGTTTGAGGGCAAAAACGATCAACTGCCGCATGGTCGGGGAATCTTCAACTACGAGTACATTATATGTCGACATGTAACCCTCCGTCTTATTACTTGGTCATCAAATCAATAAAACCCTGGATCGTATTCAGCTTACGCTCGGACTCTGTATAGAGCTTGGCTGAGAAGACCGCCGTAGCAGCATGACCAGCGAGCAAAGTGAACAACTCGTAGTCAACGTCATTAAACCTCTCCTTCTGCACCAGAAGTTTATAAATAACAATAACCCCGATCACATGCTCCTTGATCTTCAGTGGGATACAGACAACAGGGTGGTGAAAGTCCCGTTCGTAACCTTCAAGTTCTTCAATAAAGTAGTTTTCGCCGGTCTTGGCCATACGGCCAATAATCCCCTCACCAAGCTCAAACGATGGAATTTCATTATTCTCAAGGCCCTCGCTGGCAACGGCCTGTAACCTGTTGGTCTTTTCATCAAGGAGCAAAACTGAAAACTCCTCGGCACCAATAAGGTTGATGACAATCTCCAGGATGACCTGGAGCACTTCTTTAAAATCGAGCGTCGAATGCAACTGGTAAGAGGCGATATAAAGATTCGCCAACATGTTGTTTTCATTTTCAATTTCGACATACCGATTCGCAAAATCGATATTTTCCGCCTCAACGTGCCGAATCCGGCCAAGGATCTCCTGCTTTTCGTCTTCAAGCTTGGCAATCTTTTTCAGCAAAGCCTCTGAGGGGGCACCCGTACCGGCAGATTCATGCAGATTTTTCAGCTGCTGTTCAATTTCGAGGTTCTGATAACGCAGACGCTCGTTCTCTTTCAGCAGATCGTGAGTGAACTCGGCCCCCTTCTTAAACACCTGGAGGAACTCTTCAGCCCGATTTTGTGGGTCTTTCTCGTGATCCGTCATTCATCCGCTCCCGTTGTCGAAAACTAATTTAACGGTCAATCCTAGCAGCCTCGAGCAAAAAATTCCACCTATTTACCGCTGACAGCTAAAATCCACATTCACGCAATATTTCATCGCAGACCACATCAATAGGTAATATACGGCTGACCATACCGGTCGCGATCGCTTCTTTCGGCATACCAAAAACGACACTGGTCTCCTCGGCTTCGGCGAAAATCTTGCCACCATGCTGATGAATCATGCGGGTTCCGGCTGCGCCGTCGTTCCCCATACCGGTTAACACAACACCAAGCAGGCGCGACTCATAATGCTCAGCTGCCGACCGGAATAAATGATCAACAGACGGCACATAACGCTGCCCAGTCTCCGGTTCCCGAACATGGGCATAAACAGCATCTCCACGCCGGCGCAGGGTAAGATTGGCACCACCCGGGGCGATCAGGACCCGCCCGGGGAGAAACTCGTCGCCATTTTCCGCCTCCTTAATATCCAGGGCGGAGAACTTGTTGAGGCGATCCGCAAAAGCCCGGGTAAAACCGGGTGGCATATGTTGGGCAACAGCAAAGCGGATCGGCAACGGCTGTTGTATGGCTGAAAAAATCGACTGCAAAGCGGGCGGACCGCCGGTCGAAGCACCAATCACCACCACGTCCGGCCCACTGACACGCGACTCACGCGGCAGGGCGGCAAGGGGACGGGCACGACGTGCCGAAGAACCATCAGCAGAGGTCCGGCGCAAAACCTTGCCCATATCGGTACCGACAATCGCCAACACTTTCTCATGCAAGTCAGCACGGATATTAAACAATTCAGGTGAGATACGGGTTGTTGGTTTGGGGATAAAAGTGACGGCACCAAACTCCATCGCCCGAAATACATTTTCGTCCTCAGAACGGGCAGAAACGACGATGACCGGCACTGGACGACTTTGCATTAAAATGCGCAGCACAGTAAAGCCATCCATGCGCGGCATTTCCAGATCAAGCGTAATCAGATCCGGTTTAAGATCAATCGCCTTGCGCAGGGCTTCTTCGCCGTCGCAGGCATAATCGATCACCTTGACATCCGGGATCTCCTCCAGCATACGGATGATCGTTCGGCGATTATAAGCAGAATCATCAACAACCAGAACTCGAATCATCGTTTTGCCCGCATCATAGGGAGAAACCGGTGGGAGCTGCCGGCTTTTGATAAACCATGTCATTAATGAAATGACGAAGGGCGAAAACGTTGGTGACATTCATCAAGGATTCAGAGTGGCCAAGCAATAAAAAACCCTCCGGCCGCAGGCGCTGATGAAAACTCTCGATCACCTTTTTCTTGGCCATCAGGTCAAAATAAATAATAACGTTACGACAAAAAATTAAATCCATACGCCCAAGGAGCGACACACGGGGAGCATCAAACAGGTTGAGGTGACTGATCGTGACCAGATTGCGCACGGCATCATTAATGCGATGTTTATCTTCGTACGGTGAAAAATAGCGCTGAATGCTTGCAGCGTCGGTAGATCTGAATGACGAGGCCCCGTAGACTCCCTTGCGGGCAATCTGCAGAACGCGATGACTGATGTCGGTCCCAACAATCTCTATCTGCCAGCCTTCAACCAATTGCGGCCGATCGAGAAGCAGCATGGCAATGGTATAGGGTTCCTCGCCGGTCGAGCAGCCAGCGCTCCAGATACGCAGCTTTTTATCTTCGCCTGCCGCTTTTTTGCGCGCAATAATCTCCGGCAAAATTTCGTCGGTAAACGTGCGCAGCTGAAAATCTTCCCGGAAAAAATAAGTTTCGTTGGTGGTGACGATATTGATAACTTCGTTGAGTTCCTGATCTTTCACCTTGTTATAGCGCAGCAGATAATAATAATCCTTAAAGTTGTCAAGACGATGAAACTGCAGGCGCTTACCCAGCCGCCGTTCGAGCAGAAACTTGGAGTCTTCGGTGAAGCTGATTCCGCAATGCTGATAGATGAAGTCTCGCAGCAAGCGAAACTCCTCATCGTTCATCGGGATATCAGGGGCAGAAAAGAGCATGGACCCTCAATATTCCTCAGTCTGTTGCAGATGTAACACCAGTATCTGCAATTCCTGTCGAACGTGATCATCGGTCTCTTCACCCATGATATGTTCCAGTTCAGCAACGCATTCAACTCCCTCAATTTGAGATAGCAATCGGGCAAATTGGAGTCTGACTTCTGCATGCGGATGTTTCAACAGTTGAGCACGGCAATCACGCAACCAGCTCTGATCTGCAGCAAACTGCAACAGGCCCATTGCCGCTAGCACCACTTCGTCATCGCGATGAGTTAAAACGCGCAAGGCATAATCAGGCAGGTGTTCAGGAACCAGTTGTTCAAGAGTCTCGAGAGCAGCGATACAAACCAGCCCAACCGGATCAGTCAGGGCACCGACCAGCAATGTTTCAGCATCTTGCGCAATCAGGGCACCGAGAGAACGAACCGCTGCCGCCCGGACCCACATATCCTCATCCTGCAGGGCCAACTCAAGGGGCTTGACCGCTTGAACATCACCACTTTGTCCCAGCGCACGAGCCGCCAGGGCGCGGACTTCGCTCTCTTCATCGGTCAGGGCCAACATCAACACCGGCAACAACGCAGCACTCCCCTTCCCTTCAATCGCCCGGATTGCAGCACCACGAACATCTGACGATTCATCCTTGATGGCAAAAACGAGATGTTCGGCGATGTCGGCGCCATCAAGCCGCCCGAGAATGGTGACGGCATACATTCGTACCTGAGAGTCAGTATGTTCCAGCAAAGGGGACAGAGCCTGTACGATCTCAGTCCGGCAGCGGGCCCCGAGGAGACTCAAGGCTTGCAGTGCCGCTTCACGAACATCAACACTGTCATCCTCAAGAGCCGCGACCAACGGCACAACAGCGCTCGTGTCACCGGCATGGCCTAACGCCTGCACACAGGCCTGGCGCAGTTCCTCACTATCAGATGACATGCCTGACAGAAGGAGCACTGAGGCATCCCTGGCACCAATTTCGCCAAAAACATAAGCCAGACAGACCCGATCGGACGTCGTTACATCAGGCCAGACATTGCACAATGCAACCAGATCCATGCGCCCCATGGAGAGCAGGGCACCAACCGCTTCTTCATGCATCTCAATGTCGGCAGATAAGACAAGAAGCTGCCTGACACTGCCACGATCGCCGAGGTGACCGAACAGAGTGATCGCCGCCTTACGAACATCGGCATTGCCTCTCTCAAGCATGCCAGCCAGCATTTCCGGCAGGTTGCCATCGACACGCATCTGCTGCACCGATTCGAGCACAGTCTGCGCTCGCGCGGAAAGCTGTGCCAAAGAGAGCACGGCTGCCTCACGAACATTGCGCATCGCATCGCCAAGACATTGGACCAGAAACGGAACCGCAGCGGCATCACCGATACGTCCAAGACAATCGACTAATGCCTTACGCAACAAGCGATCATCTCGAAAGACAAGCAGGCGCTCAGCCGGAACGAAGGCATCAATCTGGCCGAGGGCTTCAAGAATCGTAAAACGCAATAAAAGGTCGGGCGTATCCATGGCGGCAAGCAGATCAGGAACAGCTGCAGAAGCCTTGAGCCGGCCAAGATTCTCGGCAGCAGCAGCCCGGACATTGCCATCTTCATCAGTCAGTGCGGCCCGTAGCGGCAGGACACTCCGTTCGTCATGAATATTACCGAGAATATCAATGACAAATTTACGGACATCATGATCACTGGACGATATCTCAACAATCAACCGCGGCACAGCGAGCCGTCCAAGACGCGTCAGAATTTCGACCGCTGTATTACGCAAACCGGCGTTGTCTTCAGAGTAAAGGCAGCGGATGACCTCCTCTATCTGCTCGTCAGCTGGCGGCATCGCGAGAAACATTTCTGTCGCTTCCTTGCGGACACGCCAGCTTTGATCTCCAAACGCTGCATAGACCAGAGACAAGGCCTCCTTCAGCAAACGCCGGTCAATAAGGCGCAGCGCTGCCAGACGCTCTTCTTCCTGTTCGGACTGCTGCATCCGTTTGATTTTGTCCATATCCGGATTTGTTTTGGACATGCGTAACCCCTAGCGTCCCTGCTCAGCCTGCCGTCGGGTAATAAAAACATCAAATTCCTGCTGCAAAATGTCTTTCCCACCGCAGTCCTGCACAGAGTAACGCTCACTGAACAGACGTTGTCCTTCGGCAATCTCTTTCTGTAGCACTTTATAAAAAGCACCGTTGCGGATACCCGCCTCCACTTTATCCTGATTATAAAGAGCAATATCCGAAACAATATTACGTGCCAGACGATGTGCTTTCTCAAGGAGTTCGCCGGTCATAATCGGCATGGTCTCCACCGTCTCAGCGATACGGATCCGGTCATTCAGTTCCTCGGCATAAATGCGGTCGGCCTTTTCCTCTGCCAATGACCCCGCCTGCGCGGCAACGACCGTCTCCTGCGCCGACACAGGTTCTTTATGGCTCAAAGGCTGAGCATTGGTTGCCAGTTGGCTGATACGCTGAATCAGGTCGCTTGCAACATGGTGTTTTTCAATATAATCATCGGCGCCATATAAGGAGGTAGGCGTCCGTTTATAAGCCATTTTGTTGTAGACCGACGACATGAGGATGATTTTCACTCCCGCCAATCCTGGTCTGGAACGGATTTTATCGACAACTTCAAAGGCATAAAGACCCGGCAGGGCCACATCTACCAATGCGACATGCGGAGGTTTTGCCTGCATCAACTGCAAAGCCTGCGATCCATCGTGACAGATCGTGCCGGACATCCCGTGCTTTTCGAGCAGTTCGCCAATCATGGTGCAAAGTACCGCATCGCTGTGTGCCACGAGAACACGCACACGATCAGTAGCCGAAGCAGAGGCCATCCGCGGAACATTAACCGCGAACACTTTCTGGCACTTAACACATTTCAACGTAATGCGCTGACCACCAAATTTCTCCTTATTCAGGCGAAAACGGGCGGCACAGGCGGGGCAAGATGTCATCATCTTTGTAAATGTCTCTTTCAAAAAAAGATGGGGAACACGCTAATGGCAGAAGGTTCACATATCTTCAGACACATTCGGCAATTCTTGAATATTGTCTCGAATCACATCCAGATCGATCTTTTCATCACTGGACAGGATTCTTTCCAGATGCATGATCATTACCAGTTCATCCTGGCGTTGACAAACACCAAGAAAATAATCGGTTCCGGCGCCCTTGATAAAACGAGGGGACGGTTGGATCTCTTGCCGGGAATAATTTTTGACTTCGACCACTTCATCTACCATCAGACCGATAATCTTGCCGGCGAGAACACAGATCAAAATCCGCACCTTGGAGTTCCCTTTTTTTATCGGTTGATCAAAACGCTTACGCAGATCAACAACGGGAATGACCGCACCACGCAGGTTAAGAACCCCCTCGATAAAAGCCGGAGCTTTGGGGATTGGCGTCAAGCGCTGTGGCCGGATAACCTCACGAATACGCAAAATGTCGAGAGCATACATCTGCTCCCCGACCCTGAAGCAGGCTAGCTGAATCTCCTTGCGTGCCGTCTCTTCGGCCGCTGGTTCATCATTCGCCGGCTTGCTTGACGCTGCAGTCAAAAGTCCCTTAGCCATATCAGCTTAAAAATCTCTGAATTGTTTCAATCACCATGATCGACTTGAACGGCTTGGTGATGTACCAGTCCGCACCGACCTTTTCACCGCGCGCCATATCCTCGCGACTCTTTTTAGCCGTCAGCATAATGACCGGAATCGATTTGGTCTCCGGATTATCCTTAATCCGCTGACAAACCTCAAAACCGTCAATTTCAGGCAACATGATATCGAGCAGAACAAGGTCCGGACGCTCTTCACGGATGGCATCAAGAGCCTGCTGGCCGTTGAGCACACCGCGCACATCATACCCCTTTGAGGTCAAAAGAATACTTTCGAGCTTAAGCAAACTCTCTTCATCTTCGACAATCAGGATCTTTTTCTTTACCATAAGAAGCCCCTTTCGCTGCTAGTTAACGAGCTCGGCGTTCATCACATGCGTTAAATGGAGTAGAATGAGCATGCGACCGTCAACCCGTCCCACCCCCTCAACAAAATCCCGATCGACACCGGAAAGCACCGTTGGTGGCGGCTCGATCCGCGACAATGGGATATTAACCACCTGATTGATACTATCGACCAGAAATCCGGCGATACGTTCGCCAGCCTGACAGACAATAATCCTGGCAGCAGACCCCATGTCGACGCGACCGAGTTTTAACCGCCCTTTCAAGTCAAAAATAGGGACGATAATGCCGCGTAAAGAGATAATACCACGAACGAATTCAGGCACTCGCGGGATATCGGTTACCTCACGTGGTTTAATAATTTCGGTAATCGACTCGATATCAAGAGCATATTCCTCATCACCCAGAGCGAAAGTCAGCCACTGTTTCTGCTGGGTATCGACCTCTTCATCTTTCCCCATCAAGCCCTGGAGATAAATCTCCTCCGTCGCCAATTCCCCGGCGCCACGAAAGGAAAACAGGGCGTCGATCGGATCAACTTCCACGACCGATTCACGTTTTTTTGCCGTGGAATGAACCTTTACAACGACTGGTGGCAAGGTTTCAGTGACACCGGCCGTTGGCACAACTGGTTTAACCGGTTTATCCGGTTGACCCGACTTGACCGGTGGCGCCGGGACAACCTGCTCCGCTGTCGTTTCCGCCGCATCGGTTGCTATCGACACTTTGCGTTTATGTCCCGCCTTCTTGCGGATTTCAACCAGATCCATGACTTTATTCCGATTTTAGTTCATTTTCAATTCAGCCATGACGGCATGCATCACTGTTTTGTCTATTTTGGCCAGATCCCGGCCATAACCTTCCAGCAGGGCAAGAGTCGCTGCATGATTAATTTTGCGCGGTATCCCGCCGGAGTAGTCGAAAACGGCGTCGATCGCCTCCGGCAGAAAAACCCCGGCTTGACCGCCAGCAATGACCATTCGACAATCGAGATATTCTGCGGTCTCTTCACGGTCGAGAGGTTGCAGATCATACTGCATGCCGAACCGCTGACGAAGTGCTTCATAAGCGGAATGGGCCAGGCGCTTGCGTAACTCCGGTTGCCCCATCAAAACAACGCTGATAAGGTTTTGGTCATCAAGCTGAAAGTTGGTCAGGAGCCTGATTTCGTCAAAAGTCTCCTTATGAGGAACCAGCTGTGCTTCATCGATGATCAAAACCGGACAAATTCCTTCTTCGTACAACCGGTAAAGACAGGTACCGATCTGCTCAAGCAAATCAACCCGCGTGCGTGGTGGATCATCAAGCCCGAGTCGTACCGCCAGTGAGCGGAGAAACTCCATCGGTGACAAGCGCGGATTGATCAACAGAACGACCCGATACGAGTCATCAAGTTCATCCATCAACGCTCGGGACAAAGTTGTCTTACCACACCCTATTTCACCGGTTAAAAGAATCAGATCGCGCTCCTCAACCGCATAGACAAGACGAGATAATGCCTCTTTGTGTTTCCGGCTGAGAAACATGAATCTGGGGTCGGGCGTTTTACTGAACGGGCGCTCGGTGAGCCCATAAAAATCCTTATACATTAACGTTGCTCTCCCCGCGCAGAGCTTCATTCATCAAACCGCCAACATCGAGCACAAGGATTGTTTTCTGATTACCAAGATCGGCCGCACCGGCAATGCCCTGAACAAAAGACAGTGTACTGCCAAGAGACTTGATCACGACATCCTGCTGTCCAAGCAGATCATCGACAACCAGACCAATCCGCTTGTCGGCCAGACCGACAACAGCAACAAAACAACGCCCACTCCGCTCCTTTTCACTGCTGAGGCCAAACACCTCAGCAAGACGCAATAGGGGCAAAGTGCTTTGACGCAGTTCGATAACCTCTTTACGCTCGATGGTCCGGATCGCTGATTTATCGACCATCAGCGTCTCCAGCACCGAGTTAATCGGAACGGCATAGGTCTTGCCGCAAATCTGCACAATCAGGGCTTTGATAATCGCCAGAGTAATCGGCAAAGTGATGGCAAGACGGGTACCACGGCCAACCTCACTGTCAATCTCGATCATGCCGGACAGAGCCGAAATATTATTTTTGACCACATCCATGCCAACGCCACGCCCGGAAAGCTCGCTGACTTCATCGCGAGTTGAAAACCCGGGCATAAAAACCAGATCATAGACATCGTCGCGCGTCAGCTCTGCCTTGGCACTGACCAGCCCCTTTTTTACAGCTTTGCGGCGAATCACTTCTGGGTCGATACCACGACCGTCGTCCGTTATCTCAATGACAACATGGTTCCCCTTCTGTGATGCGGAAAGACGCAGCGAAGAAGCCTCCGGTTTCCCTGCAGCCTTGCGCTCGGCAGCAGACTCAATACCATGGTCAATGGCATTGCGAATGATATGCTGCAAGGGGTCGGAAAGATCCTCAACAATCAATTTGTCCAGTTCGGTATCCGCACCCTGCATATCAAGGGAAACTTTCTTCCCTTGCGCCTTCGATACCTGCCGGACAATACGCAGCATTTTGTCAAACAGCTGTGCAACCGGAACCATGCGAACATCCATGACCCCTTTTTGCAACTCTTCAAGCCGTCGTTCCAGTTCACGGGTCGCTTTTTGCAAACTGCTGAGGACATCATCACGGCCGAGGACCTTAAGCCGCTCGGAAATCTCCAGAAAAGCGCCTTTGGACAGAACGAGTTCACCAACGATATTCATCAATTCATCAAGTTTGTCGATGTCAACCCGAACCGTACGACTGATCGAACGCAAGCTCCCCTCACCCTGTGCGGCAGCGGCGGTTTCATCGGTTAGAGGCAGATCGGTTTCGTTGTCAGACTCTTCAATGGTCGGGGTCGATTTTTGCGCGGGGGACGAGACTTGAGTCGCAGTGACCTGAACAATCGCCTCAACCTGAATTTCATCGTTACCAAAAATATCCTGCACTTCGGACAATGGCTGTGACGTGCCGAGCAACAGATAGAAGGCAATCCGTTCGCTGATATCTCCGGCACAGGGTAGAGTACTGATCACTTCACCGACCTGCTTCAGGACATCAGTGATCTCAGCCAGGCCCTGATCAAAATTTGAAAGGTCGAATGCGACACGAACCCGGTACAGGTTGCGGCCCTTCTTCAAATTTTCCAGAAGACGATGCTCTTCGTACTCGGTCAAAACATTGAGGATGGATGGATCGATTCGATACGCAGCAAGAGGATTCGCACTCTCTTTGGCATCGCCGGCGAGGATAGCATCGATATGGGCAAGAACCGTCGAGACATCGCAGGTAAAAGTTTCGTCCTCACCCTTGCCATGGACCAGTCGTGTCAAAGCCTCAATCGCTTCGAACAAGGTTTCAATCAGCCGATCCGTAAGAGGGATCTTGCCGAGGCGAAAATTATCAAGCAAATTCTCCATGTGGTGAGCAAGATCGGCAATATCCTGAAACCCGAACATCCCCGCCAGCCCTTTTAAGGAATGGGCTCCGCGAAAAATGCTGTTGACAATATCGGGGTCAGCATCACCTTTTTCGGCACTGTCACCAAGGGTAACCAGTTCGAGGTTGAGGCTCTCGATAATCTCCTCAGCCTCGCCAAGAAACTCCTTAAGAGCCTGCGCAGAATAATCAGTTGACAAAGTCTCCCCCTAACCGAGAAACCGTCGAATCAACCCCTGCAACTCTACGGGATTGAACGGTTTGACCAGATAAGCGTCCGCACCAAGAGAGAGCCCTTTGTCGCGGTCCTTTTCACTCCCTTCGGTGCTGATAATAAGGAGTGGTGTGGCTTTGTAGTTCGGATTGTTTTTGATGAAACTGATGAGTTCAAGGCCGTTGATATCAGGCATGTTGATATCGGTGATAACCAGATCGACCTTCTCTCTCGGCAGGATACGCAGAGCCTCGAAACCATTGGCGGCTTCAATCAACTCATAATCACCAAGGGCAGAGATCGTCGATACGATCAGTGAGCGCATGGTCGAAGAATCTTCAGCGATGAGAATTTTCTGGGGCACTGGCTACGGCCTCCGTACGAATATGCTGCTGAGGTTAAACGGCCCGACTTCCCTTGCCGCGTCTCTCCTGCAGCACCCGCTCCATAGCCATTCCGGCTTGAGAGAGGAATATTTCAAACGACTCTGTATCGCCAACGAGTTCCTGTTTTGGCAGATTATCTCCATAGATAATGGCCACCACTTTCCCCTCACTGACAATCGGACCGAGGAAGACATCTTTGGGGCGACCCTGACCAAGCTTCTCCATCAGGTAGCGATCAAACTTGCTGTCACTGAAGACGGCGCGTTTCGGAGTAAAGTCGGCCAGAGCTTGCGAAAAAATGGAATGCTCACGCAACGGAACTTTAATCTGGCGCACCAGAACATCTGCATTACCAGGCAGACCGTCAAGGCCGAACTGGCCAAGTCCGACAATTTCATCACCCTTGACAAAAAAGATGACAGCACGATTCATAAGCTCGCTGGCAAAACGCAACACCAGAAGAATAATTCCACCACCAAGCGATGGATTATTCAACTCCTGCAGCATCCCGCCCAAAAGGTGAATCCCGGGGGTTGGCTGAATCTTACCCGGTTGGGCCTGCAACTCGGCGTCATCGACTTCCTTGAGCAATTCAGCGCCGAAATGGTATCCGGTTACCGGCGCTGGAATCTCTGCCTGTGTCAGGTCACCGCCTGATGCAAAAACGGCGACAGATGTGGCAAGAGCCGCGAGATCCGCCTGCCCCCCTTTCGCACCAAGATCACCTTTTTTGGGCTTGCGCAAAATGGCGGCAAGTTTAAACTTGGCCAGTTTTTGCTCAACCTCGGCGGTCGGGTGGTCAGTCATCAGCAACAGCGTCAAATCCGGATAATCTTCCCGAACCTTTTTAATAATTTCAACGCCACCAAGAATACCGGTGCCATCGACTTTCGGCATCACCAGATCGACCAGTAAAACCGGATTCTCACCAGCAGCAATCACCGCCGGCAAAGCACGCAAATAATCTTTAGCGCTGGTGAACACCTTGACATCCAACTGGTGCTCTCGGAGTTGGCGGGCCAGCACCTGCGCCGTTAATTGATCGTCATCGACAAGATAAACCTGTCGCCCCTGAACAACACGCGGGGCTGACGCCGCTTCAGTAGAAGCAACTGGAGCAACTGACGCTGAGAGCTCTGGTTCATTCAACAGGGCCGCTGCTTCATCGCCAAGCAGTTCAGCCAGATCAAGAATCGGTTCTTCTACTTCTTCTTCAAGGGATTCGCCGCGATGACGCTTCTCATCAATAATGCGACTCCCCTCCATGGCCAGCCATTGCGGATTAAGCCCCGAATCAAGCATCAGCTGCAGCGGATTGACATGCCCCGAGGCAAGTTCAGACGGCTCACCCAGCTCGAAAGAGAATGACCCCTCACTCCAGGCGAAAAAACTGTAAACGACTTTCTCTATCTGCTCCTTGGCCGTGTCCTCAATTTTACTTTTGGAAACACCAAATTTTTCGACCAGGATAGCGCCAAGACGTTGCGGCTTATCGCTATTCCGCTGGATAAATAAGGCTTTTTTGAGAGAGTCGACACTCACCATCTCATTGCGGACCAGAAGGTCACCGAGATTAATCCGGCTGGCACTGGTGGTCGCCCGGATCACCTGTCCGTTCAGGAAGACAACCTTCCCGACCCGACCGGTACTCTCCAGGGTTAGTATCCCCGATTTCCGGCTGAGGCTTACGATCTGCAGAATTTCTCCGAGACCAAGATCCTCAAGATTACCAACCAGACTCATACACTCTGCTCCCACCGATGGGTCCTGATCGACGCAGGAACCCTAACACTTGGATATTAAACAGAAAAAATATAACTTACCTCAGGTGTAAAGTAAAGCGATTTAACCCCGGCGTTCCCGGTCACGATATTCAACCCGAAAGGGGACACCGGCGAAGCCGAACGCTTCACGAATCTTGTTATTAAGATAGCGCTGATAGGAGAAATGTACCCCCTCAGCCTTATTCACAAAAATGATGAACGTGGGTGGACGCACCGCGGTCTGCGTGATGTAGAAAAACTTCATCCGCATCCCCTGGAAAATCGCCGGAGGATGGGCTTCGACGGCATCGACCAAGACTTTATTCAGGTTGGCAGTTGAAATCTTCTGATTAAACTGCTCCGCCACTTTTTCGACTTCAGCCATGATTTTCGACGCGCGCTGACCCGTGAGTGCCGAGACGAAAAGTATCGGCACATCGCCGAGAAACTTGAATCGGCTGCGCAGATCCCGAAGATAGTCAGCCATGGTCGCGTTGTCCTTCTCAACCAGATCCCATTTATTGACAATGAGAACAACCGCGCGCCCTTTTTCGTAGGCATAACCGGCAACCGTCAGATCCTGATCAGTCACCCCTTCGGAAGCATCGACCAGAGCCAGCACAACATGCGCCCGGTCCATCGCTTTTAACGCCTGAACAACACTGAATTTCTCCAGCTTTTGACTCACCTTCCCCTTGCGCCTGATGCCAGCGGTGTCGATAAGAACATACCGGTGCCGATTGTACACAAAAGGGGTATCAACGCTGTCCCGGGTGGTACCGGCGAGCGGGTTCGCAACCATTCGTTCACGGCCGAGCAAACGATTGACCAGCGACGATTTGCCCACATTAGGCCGACCGATAATCGCAATCCGGGTCTCGGCCTCCGCATCGGTCACCGGCGGTGACTCAGGGAGCAGATCAAGGATTGCATCGACCAGCTCACCGATTCCGCGGCCATGTTCGGCAGAGACGGTCAGCGGATTGTCGATCCCCATTTCATAAAACTCAGGGATAATCTCTTCCTGACGGTCACCATCAATTTTGTTAACGACATAAAACACCGGTTTTTTCACCCGGCGCAGCATCGTGGCTACCTCATGGTCAGAGGCGGTCGCTCCCTCACGTCCGTCCATGACAAACAGGATGATGTCTGCCTCTTCAATAGCCAGCTGAGATTGCTCGCGCATCTGAATCAACAATCGATCCTCACTCACCGGCTCGAAACCACCGGTGTCGATGAGGGTAAACGGTTTGTCAAAACGGGTGACTTCGGCATAATGACGGTCCCGGGTGACGCCGGGAAAGTCCTCAACGATGGCGCGGCGCTGACCGATCAGACGGTTAAACAGGGTCGATTTCCCGACATTCGGTCGGCCAACGATGGCAACAATGGGGGGCATAATTCACTTTCTTCAATCAGGCAGCTAACACATGCCTGTTGGATTCAATGTAGATCAGATACGAGTGTCAGCCGTCTTATTCATAGCCGAAACGACGTAACTGATGGACATTTTCGGTCCAGTTTTTTTCGACGTGGACAAACAACTCAAGATAAACCCGGGTGCCGAGCAGTTTTTCGATCTCCAGCCGGGCGGATTGACCGATGGCGCGCAACCGCTGCCCCTGGTGACCAACAATAATCCCCTTGTGGGTTTCGCGCACAACATGAATCACTGCCTGAATAACCACCAGATTTTTTTCTGGTTTCTCCTCAAAGGTTTCTACCTCAACGGCGACCCCATAGGGAATTTCATCGCGCGTCTGACGCAACAGTTGTTCCCGCACCATCTCGGCGACGATGAATCGCTCCGGCAGGTCAGTAATCATGTCTTCCGGGTAGTAGGGATTTCCTTCCGGCAAACGCGCGCGAATACTGTCTACCAGACGATCAGATCCGTCACCGCTTTGCGCCGAAATTGGAATAATCTCGGCAAAGTTAAACTGCCGGGAGAAGGTGTCGATCAGCGGTAGCAGCTGCTCGCGCGGAACCAGATCGATCTTGTTGATGACCAAAAAGACAGGGGTCTCACTGCGACGAAGCACATCCATGACAAACGCATCGCCAGGACCCGGCGGCGCTGTAGCTTCGACCAGAAACAGAATCAGATCGACACCGGAACAGGCCGAGAGGGCCTGATTGACCATGAATTTATTCAGGCGGCCTTCCCCTTTATGAATCCCCGGTGTATCGAGAAACAGAATCTGTGCTCCCGGTACGTTGTGAATACCCAGAATCCGGTTACGCGTCGTCTGCGGTTTGTCCGTGGCAATGGCAATCTTCTGGCCGAGGAGTTGATTAAGCAGGGTCGATTTGCCGACATTCGGCCGACCGACGATAGAGACAAAACCGGAACGAAACGGGGAAGGAGCTGTCATATGTGCAATCTCAGTTATTTTAGACCGCCAGGAGAAAAGACCTAAGAATGGCAGTGATGTTTATAATACTTAGAGCAAGGAACAAACCGTCTGCCATAGTAATGGTATCCGGCCGTGCCGACAAGGGGATTCCACCCCCCGCAATGTTTTCAAAAAAGGCTGTCGCGGCTGAGGCTTACAGCGGGGCAATCTCCAGCAAAACCCGACCCGACAATGGATGACAGGCAAAAACCGCTTAGCCGCCGGTCCTTACAACTCTCCGGTCACCCGATTGCGGCCATCCCGCTTGCTTTGATACATCAAGGCATCGGCCCGCTCCAGCAAACTTTCCACCGTATCGGTAGGGACGGCACAGGCGGCACCGATAGAGACCGTAACCCGCAACAGACCTTCGTCCGCAACCAGCCCGGACTGCTCAATCATGAGTCGATACCGATCCGCAATCCGTAAGATTTTTTTCTGGTCGGCATTGGCAATAATGGCGACAAATTCCTCCCCCCCCCAGCGGCCGACCGTATCAAATGAGCGTGAACAGTTGGCCATCGTTTTACTGACCATCTTCAGGACCGCATCACCAACCTCATGGCCGTGCTCATCATTAAACAACTTGAAGTGGTCAACATCAAAAAACAGAACGCCAAACGGCCAGCCGTAACGGTGCAGCTCTTCCAGTTGCCGCTGCAGGGCATTTTGCAGAAATCGCCGATTCGCCAAACCGGTCAACGGATCGAGAAATGCCATATTCTGCAGATCTTCTATTAATTGCTGGTCCGAAGTACGGGTACTGTTGTCCCTGAAAATTTCAACAGCGCCAATGATGACTCCGTCGGCATTTCGAATCGGCGACGCACTGACTTTCACCGGAACCCGGTGCCCCGCCTTGTGGTTCATAAAAACTTCAGACTGACGCTCCTTGCCATCGGCCATCGTCGAGCCTAATGGACAGCCCTCAAGGCAAAGCTGGCACCCCTGCGTATCAACATGAACCAGAATATTATCGCGACACCCCCGACCGATCACCTCTGCGGCAGTAAATCCGCTGAGGCGCTCAGCCCCCTTGTTCCAATAGGTGATCACCCGATTGTGGTCGACAAAATAGACCCCATCGTAAAGATTATCGAGCAATTGTCGAAAAAAAGCCTCGTCATACCACATGGCATATCTCCATGAATAAGATATAAGGCCACCGTTCATCACCTGAAAGGCGGCCTGGGAAGATTCTACAAAAAAAATCCATCGACAAAATCAATAGGCAGAACTAATCGGCAAGCCGCGCATAGGCAGCAGCCGCCGCCTGTTGCTCTGCCGCCTTCTTGGTCCGCCCTTCCCCGCGACCACAGGCCGCACCATCGACCTGAACTTCAGCGATGTAAGTCGGGTCATGATCGGGACCGGTCACTTGCAGCAGAGAGTACTCCGGCGCCTGGCCAAAACGTTTCTGGCAAGTCTCCTGCAACAAAGTCTTGAAATCGAGATCATACTGACGCCTCGCTGCCAGTGCGATTAACGGCTGGAACAGCGCATCAATCACCTGGCATGCCGGCGCATAACCGCCATCGAGAAAGACAGCCCCGAACAGGGCTTCGATCACATCGGCGAGCAGGCTGTCCTTGTCGGCACCGCCACTGCGTTGTTCACCGCGACCGAGGCGCAGACAAGAACCGAGACCAAGTTTCCGCGCCACCCCCGCCAGACTCTTCTCATTGACCAACTCGGAACGGATCCTGGTCAACTCTCCTTCCGGGAAAGCAGGATAAGAATTAAAAGCTGCAGCGCCGACCACCAGATCAAGCACTGCGTCACCGAGAAATTCCAGACGCTCGTTGCAGACGACACCGCCAGAGGCGGACTCATTACTGAATGACTTATGCGTCAGCGCCTCTTGCAGGAGGGTTGGATCGCTGAAACAGTAACCAATTTTTTCCTGCAATACGGTAAGAAGATCCTGCATGCACTGACCCCTTCTTCACGATTCATAACAATCGACAACGTGTTGCGAGTATACATGGATGTTAGTTTATTATTCAACCTAAACAGCCGGTTTGACCCCCTTTATCCTTGCTTCACTGTTGAGCCGAACGTATAATGCAAAACCTTAATCAACTCTCCATAAACAGACAGATAATAGCGGCATGTTTATTACATTTGAAGGAATAGAAGGTTGCGGGAAAACGACCCAGATTGCCCTGCTGGCCGAGTGGTTAACCACCCGCACCGGCCAGGCGCCAGTGCTGACCCGCGAGCCGGGCGGCTGCCCGATTGCAAATCAGGTGCGCGGCATTCTGCTCGACTCTGCAAACCACGCCATGACCGGACGTACCGAGCTGTTCCTCTATGCTGCGGCCCGGGCACAACATGTTGCAGAAGTGATCCGGCCGGCCCTTGAGGCCGGAAAGATTGTCCTTTGTGATCGCTACAGCGATGCAACCATCGCCTATCAAGGCTACGGTCGTGGTCTGCCCCTTTCGATGATCATGGAATTGGACACCCTTGCCACCGAGGGGACCATTCCCGACCTGACCCTGCTGCTCGACTTCGCACCACAGACCGGCCTCGAACGAGCCTGCCAGCGCAATGCTGCCGCAAAAGGACCAGATGAAGGTCGCTTTGAGCAGGAAGCCCTCACCTTTCACCAGCGGGTGCGCGACGGCTATCTTTGCCTGGCAAAAGAAAACCCGCGCTTTTGCATTGTCGACGCCACAGGGACAAAGGAGGTCGTCGCTGAGCGAATCCGTACGGCCGTCGCCCGGCATCTCGATATGAGGGTGCCATGACATTTGAACGGATTCTCGGCCACGAACGGCAAAAGGATATTCTGCGCCGGGCGCTGTCCGGCGGCCGCCTCGCGCATGCCTATTTGTTTGAAGGGCCGGAAGGGATCGGCAAGAGGCTTGTCGCCGTCGCCCTGGCGCGCGCCCTTTTCTGTACAAGCGCTCGTGGTTGCGGGGATTGCATCCCTTGTCGCAAAATTGACCACCACAACCATCCCGACCTGACCATTGTCGAGCCGGATGGGCAAAACATTAAAATTGAGCAGATTCGCGAACTGCAGCGCACCCTCTCCCTGCGACCAACGGAAGCGCCGCGACGCATCTGTCTCATCGATCAAGCCGACCGGATGAATGCGGCTTCAGCCAATGCCCTGCTCAAGACCCTCGAGGAACCGAACGGTGAGACCCTGATCATCCTGATCAGCGCCCGGCGCAG
>Ga0209231_1000172_pt1 | contig 44955 bp, 39 predicted proteins | sample Deesub45470m_DNA_FD_188086 | JGI IMG/M metagenome (GOLD analysis project Ga0209231, IMG submission 188086) | Deep subsurface microbial communities from North Pacific Ocean - 450_OLKR46/470m Metagenome (SPAdes) (version 2) | ecosystem: Environmental > Terrestrial > Deep subsurface > Unclassified ... | reverse complement strand
GGCGCATCCCGCGGACGGCGTCATGATCGTGCCCGGTGTGTCGCATGTTGCCGACGGCCGGGGCGACGTGATGCGGGGCGAGGAAGTGCAATTGCTGGGCGCGGTCGCCGCTGGCTTGGTGCCCGCCGATGCGCTGCTGTGCCAGCCCGGCACCCATTGCAAATGGGCGTGGATGCGCGATGGCGCGATCGCCGCCTTCGTCACGGCCATGACCGGCGAGATGTTCGCCCTGCTCAAGGCCCATGCCTTGATCGGACAGGATATGACGGGTCCGGTCATGCCGGGCGACGCCTTCTTGGCGGGCGTACGCGAAGCCAAGCGCGGGGATATGCTCGCCTCGCTATTCGCGATCCGTCCGGCGGGCCTGCTTGGCCTGCGCGACCGCGCGGACGCCGCGTCCTTCGCCAGCGGCCTGCTGATCGGCAGTGATTGCGCCGCCCATGCGACCGGCGGCACCGTCCATCTGTTGGCCGATCCGACGCTGAGCGCCCTCTACAGCAGCGCCATCACGGAACTCGGCGGCACGGCCGTCATGGTCGATAGCGAAGCCGCCTTTATCGCGGGCATGACCCGCCTTTGGGAGCAGATTGCATGAGCCTGGATTTCCCCACCGCCTTTACTCGTTGTCCGCTGGTCGCCATTTTGCGCGGCGTGCGGCCGGACGAGGTCGAACCGATCGGCGACGCGCTGGTCGAAGCGGGCTTCACCCTCATCGAAGTGCCGATGAACTCGCCCGACCCGGTCGACAGCATCGAACGGCTGGCGCGCCGGTTCGAAGGGCGGGCACTGGTCGGCGCGGGCACGGTGCTGACCGTCGAGCAGGTCGAGCAAGTGCGGCAGGCGGGCGGACAGCTTGTCATCTCGCCCAATAGCGATATCGCTGTCATCGCCGCGACCGCCAAGGCGGGCATGATTTCGATGCCGGGCTATTTCACCCCGACCGAAGCCTTTGCCGCGATCGCGGCGGGGGCAAGTGCGCTCAAGCTCTTCCCGGCGGAAGCCGCCACTCCTGCCCTGCTCAAGGCGCAGCGCGCGGTCCTGCCGAAGGATCTGCCGGTGCTGATCGTCGGCGGCATCAACCCCGGCAATATGGCCCCCTGGGTTCAGGCCGGCGCCAATGGGTTCGGCCTTGGCTCGGCGCTCTACAAGCCCGGCGCGACCGCGGCGCAGGTCGGCGAAGCGGCGCGCGCCTTCATCGCCGGTTGGCAGGCCTTGTCGACCTAACGCAACCTTTCCTTACCCCTTCATGTCGATGGTGGCGATCAATCCGCCATCATCGGCGTTGCGCAAGCGCACCGATGCCTCGAAACTCATCGCCAGCGACCGGGCGATGGTGAGGCCGATGCCGGTGCCGTGCCGACCGCCGGGTTGTCCGCTTGGCCCGCGCGTGAACGGTTCGAACATCTGGTCAAGCTGATCAGGCGCAATGCCCGGTCCCCGGTCGCGCACATGGATCAGCACGCGCCCGCCGGTCCGCGCGCAGCTTATATCGGCGCTGCCGCCATATTTGATCGCATTATCGACCAGATTGCCGATGCAGCGGGTCAGCGCATTGGGCTTCACCCGCACCGTGCCGCCGCATCCCGTGATGAACCGCACCGGCGCGCCCAGTTCCTCCGCGTCTTCGGCCATGCTCGCGAGCAGCGAGTCGATGTCGAGTTGCGACCATGGCTCGCGCGCTTCGGTGCTGCTGGCCAGGTCCAGCCCCTCGCGCACCAGCGTCTGCATCGCCTGCAGATCCTGTAGCAAGCGCGCGCGCAACTCGCCCTCCTCCATCAACTCCAGCCGCAGCCGCATCCGCGTCATCGGCGTTTGAAGATCGTGGCTGATCGCGGCGAGCAATTGCGTGCGCTCGGCAAAACCGGCGCGGGCGCGGCGCTGCATCAGGTTGAAGGTGGAAAGCGCCGCGCGCACTTCCTCTGGCCCCCGTTCGGGAATTTCCTCCGGGTCGAGTGATACCGAAAAGGCTTCGGCCGCGCGTTCCAGACGGCGCAAGGGCTTGGATACGAACCGCGCGACCAGAATCGCCAAGCCTGCCGACGCGGCGATGATCACCATCAGGTATAGCGGATTATAGATGACCCGCAACGGCTTGGCGAGGCGGGGGAAGGTCAGGGCCAGCGCGCGCCGCTGGCCGCTGGTGTCGGTGAAACGCACCACCCAGCAATCCGGGCGCGGCGCGTCGACCAGCCCGGCCGCGCGCTCGGTCGTTCGAGTGAAATCGGGGAAGCAGAGGCCAAGCGGCACCTGACCCGCTTCGGGCAGCGAACGCGGACCAAGGCGGTCGGCCAGCGTTGTCTGCAGGTCGGCGTCCGGCTCGTTGATCGCGACCCCGGCGGGGGCGGGCGATGCGCCGATGATGCTGTGCGTCGCCATCATCGCCTCGATCCGCGCGGGATCGCGGCGCAAGCGGTCGGCGATATCTAGCGCGCTCGCCACCACCCGCTGACGCCGCACCCGTTCGAAATCATGCCGCCGCGTCTGTTCGGCGACCATCAGCGCGATGATCGCGGCGACCGACATGCCAAGCGTGAGGATCACGAAAATCTGGCCCGTCATGGATCGGAAGAAGACCGGCACGCGGGAGAGTGACCGACGGATCATGAATAATCGACCGCGCTGGCCAGCACATAGCCCTCCCCGCGCACCGTCAGGATCAATTCGCTACCGCCGGGCAAGACCGCCAGTTTCTGCCGCAACCGGCTGATCTGCAGGTCGATCGTCCGGTCGAAGGCAGCGGTCGCGCGCCGCTCTGGTAGCAACGCCTCGCGCGCCAGCACGACATTCGGCTCCTCGATGAAGCGACAAAGCAAGCGATATTCCGCCGACGACAGCATTACCAATCGCTCGTCGGGCGCGACCAGCCGCCGTTGCACCAGGTCCAGCCGCCACGGCCCGAAATGGGCGTAGCGCATCGCCTCGGCCGGTGCCACAGGTTCGCTCCGCCCGCGCCGCAGCAGGTTGCGGATACGCACCAGCAATTCGCGCGGTTCGAACGGCTTGGTCAGATAATCGTCCGCGCCCAGCTCCAGGCCCAGCACCCGGTCGATCGCGCTGCCACGCGCGGTGACCATGATGATCTGCACGGCCGACCCCTCGGCCCGCAACTCCCGGCACAGCGACAAGCCGTCACCATCGGGCAGGTTAAGGTCCAGCACGATGAGGTCGATCGTCTCCTCGCGCAGCGTCTGGCGCAGTTCGGTCAGGCTGCCCACACCCAGCAGCCGGTAATTTTCCTGCCGCAACTGCCCGATGATCAGGTCGCGAATATCGGCATCGTCATCGACCACCAGCACCGTGGCGGCAGGAGGAAGGGAAGGGTCGATCATGCGGTCTTCTATCGTGCGTACCGGCAAAAGTCTGCGCTTCTCCGCACCCTGCTACAGGCTGATACAAAGCGTTACGCGGCGGCGAGACGATGCGACAGGCCGACCATAAGTCGCTCTACCATGTGACAGGCAAAAGCGTCAGGATGAGAGCGTCGGCACCCCCTAGCCGACGCCAAGCGGAGTCCTCGCGACGTCAGCGGCTCACGTCCGTCCGGCGCACGATCCCTCCCCCTCCCCCGTGTCCGGCCGGCCCGCCGATGACGCGAGGCTCCGCCTGGTTCACGCAAGGATCGACGCTACTCTATGCCCTCGCCTCTTCGCACCGTGCCGCTGGCGCTCTGCTTGTTGATCGCTGCCTGCGCTGAACCCAAGCCACCGCAAAAAGGCCCGGTCGAAGTGGGTGTCGTTACCCTGACGACGCAGAGCGTAACCGTGGCGAGCGAACTGCCGGGCCGCACCGTGTCGGCGATGATGTCGGAAGTCCGCCCCCAGGTCTCAGGCCTGATCCAGAAGCGCCTCTTCACCGAAGGGGCGATGGTGACGGCGGGGCAACCGCTCTATCAGATTGACGAACGCCTCTACCGCGCCTCGCGCGACGAAGCGCAGGCCGCGCTGGCGAGCGCGCAGGCGACGCAGATGGCGGCGCAGGCCAGAGCGCGCCGCTACACATTGCTGGGCGATAGCGAAGCCGTCAGCGCGCAGGATCGTGACGATGTCACCGCCACCGCGCGGCAGGCCAGCGCCGCCGTGCAGCAGGCCCGCGCCAGCCTGCAGACCAGCAACGTCAACCTGCAATTCACCCTGGTCCGTGCGCCGATCAGCGGGCGTATCGGCCGCACGCTGTTCACGCCGGGCGCGCTGGTGACCGCCAGCCAGGCCGATCCGCTGACGACGATCCAGCAGCTTGATCCGATCTATGTCGATGTCACCCAGTCCAGCACCCAGTTGCTCGCGCTGCGCCGGTCGCTGGCGTCGGGCCAGACGCTGCCCGCCAGCGCGACTATTCGCCTGAAACTGGAGGATGGCAGCGACTATCCGCAGGAGGGGGTGATCGCGTTCGCCGAACCGATTGTTGACGTCAACAGCGGCACGGTGACGCTGCGTGCGCGCTTCCCCAATCCCGACGGGCTGTTGATGCCCGGCATGTTCGTGCGCGTCGTCGCCCCGCAATCGGTCGTGCCGGGCGCGATCCTGGCGCCGCAACAGGGCATCACGCGCGATCCCAAGGGCAATGCCACCGCCCTGGTGGTGAACAGCGCGAACAAGGTCGAGCGCCGCACCGTGACGGCGGGGCAGGCGATCGGCGACAAATGGCTGATCACCAATGGGTTGAAAGTCGGCGACAGGCTGATCGTCGAAGGCACGGGCAAGGTGCAGCCCGACGATGTCGTCAAGCCCGTCGCGGCATCGAAATAAGCCATGCTCAGTCGCTATTTCATCGAACGGCCGATCTTTGCCTGGGTCATCGCCATTGGCATCATGTTGGCGGGGCTGGGGGCGATGTTTTCGCTGCCTGTCGCCCAATATCCCGACATTGCGCCACCCGGCGTCGGCATCAGTGCGACCTATCCGGGTGCATCGGCCGACACCGTCGAAACCGCCGTTACCCAGGTCATCGAACAGCAACTGACCGGCATCGACGGGCTGATGTATTTCTCATCCTCATCCTCTGCGACGGGCCGGTCGCAGATCACCGTAACCTTCGAGAAGGGCACCGATCCCGACACCGCGCAGGTGCAGGTGCAGAACCGCGTGCAACAGGCGCTGAGCCGCCTGCCCAATCCGGTGCAGCAGCAGGGATTGACGGTCACCAAGCAGCAGACCGACTTCCTGATGCTGGTCGGCCTCTATGACGAGACGGACCTGGCGACGCAGGCCGATATTTCCGACTATCTGGTCAATAATTTCCAGGATCCGATCGCGCGGATCGAAGGCATTGGCGCAACCCAGATCTTCGGATCGCAATATGCCATGCGCGTCTGGCTCGACCCCTATAAGCTCGCCGCCGTCAAGCTGATGCCCTCGGACGTGCAGAGCGCGATATCGGCGCAGAATGTCGAAGTATCCGCCGGGCAGATCGGTGCCGACCCCGCACCCGCCGGGCAGCAGATCAATGCCACGGTGACCGCCCGATCGCGGCTGGAAACGCCTGAGCAATTCCGCAACATCGTCGTCAAGACGCAGCGCGACGGGTCGATCGTGCATTTGTCCGACGTCGCGCGGGTGGAATTGGGCAATGAAAGCTACACTACGTCCGCGCGGCTGAACGGCCATCCCGCAACCGGCATGGCGCTGCAACTCGCGCCCGGTGCCGACGCGCTCAAGACCGCCGAACTGGTGAAGGCCAGGGTCGATCAATTGGCGCAAAACCTGCCCCATGGCTATAAACTGGTGTACCCGCGCGATACGACGCCGTTCATCAAACTGTCCGTCAACGAAGTCATCAAGACGCTGATCGAGGCTGTCTTGCTGGTCGTCGTGGTCATGTTCGTCTTCCTGCAGAGCTGGCGCGCGACCCTTATCCCCACCATTGCGGTGCCCGTCGTGCTGCTCGGCACCTTCGGCGTGCTGGCGCTATTCGGCTATTCCATCAACACGCTCACTTTGTTCGGCATGGTGTTGTCGATCGGCCTGCTGGTCGATGACGCCATCGTCGTGGTCGAGAATGTCGAGCGGATCATGGAGGAAGAGGGGCTTTCCCCCCGCGACGCGACGATCAAGTCGATGGAGGAGATCGGCAGCGCGCTGGTCGGCATCGGCCTTGTCCTGTCGGCGGTCCTCTTGCCCATGGCTTTCTTCGGCGGATCGACCGGCGTCATCTATCGCCAATTCTCCATCACCATCGTCTCGTCCATGCTGCTCTCGGTCGTGGTGGCGCTCATTCTCTCGCCCGCACTCTGCGCCACTTTGCTCAAACCCGTGCATGACGAACGGCGCAATCATGGCTGGTCGGGCAAGTTCAACCGCGGGTTCGATCGGCTGACGAACGGCTATATCCGCCGCACCGAACAGATGCTGGGACGCCGCAAGCTGTTCTGGGTCGGCTATGTCGTGATCCTTGGCATCCTCGCCCTGCTGTTCGTGCGCTTGCCCTCCAGCTTCCTGCCGGTCGAGGATCAGGGCCAGGTGATGGTGCAACTCACGCTGCCCGCCGGTGCCAAGTCCAGCCGCACGACCGAAACGGCAGCGCAGGTACAAAATTACTTTCTGAATGACGAGAAGGACAATGTCGCTTTCACCTTCATCTTGACGGGGTTCAGTTTTCAAGGTCAGGGCGAGAATGTTGCACAGGGCTTCATCAACCTAGCGCCGTGGGAAGACCGCAAGGGCGCGGTGAACAGCGCAGGCGGCATTGCCGAGCGCGCCAACAAGCAATTATCGGCCATTCGCGACGCCAGGGTGCTGGCGATGACCCCGCCCGCCATTCGCGGCCTCGGCCAATCCAACGGCTTCTCTTTTCAGCTGCTCAACACCGGTGGGTTAAGCCGCGACCGCTTTCTGGAACTGCGCAACCAGTTGATCGCCGCCGCCGCGAAAGACCCGCTGCTCGCAGGCGTGCGCGCCGCCGCGCTGGAGGATACGCCGCAGCTCAAGATCGATGTGGATTCCGAAAAACTCGCCGTCCTGGGGCTTAGCCAGAGCGATGTGGACTCTGTTCTGAGCGCCGCCTGGGGCAGCCGCTACATCAATGATTTCGTGGATCGCGGCCGGGTGAAGCGCGTCTTCATGCAGGCCGACGCCCCCTATCGCGCACTGCCAACCGATCTAGACAACTGGTTGGTGCGATCGGCGTCCACCGGCGAAATGGTGCCCTTCTCCGCCTTTGCGACCACGCGCTGGACGATGGGGCCATCCACGCTGGCACGCTTCAACGGCCAGTCCTCCTATGAATTGCAGGGCCAGGCGGCCGCGGGCGCCAGTTCTGGCGAAGCGATGGACCGCATCGTTGAGCTACAGCAGCAGCTTCCCGCAGGCACCAGCTATGCCTGGAGCGGCCTCTCCTATCAGGAACAATTGTCGGGCGGGCAAGCGCCGTTGCTGTACGGCCTGTCGGTGCTGGTCGTCTTCCTCTGCCTTGCCGCTTTGTATGAAAGCTGGTCGATCCCGATCGCGGTGCTGCTGGTGGTGCCGCTTGGCCTCGTCGGCGCGGTGATCGCGGTGTGGGCGCGCGGGCTGGAGAATAATATCTTCTTCCAAGTGGGCTTGCTCACCACCATGGGGCTGGCCGCCAAGAATGCCATCCTGATCGTCGAATTTGCTGAACTCGCGCATCGCCAGGGCAAAGACCCGCTCTCGGCGGCGATCGAGGCGGCCAGGCTGCGCTTCCGCCCGATCCTGATGACGTCGCTGGCCTTCATCGCGGGCGTCATTCCGCTCGCCATCGCGACCGGCGCGGGGGCGCAAAGCCGGGTCGCGATCGGCACCGCCGTCGTCGGCGGCATGTTGACCGCCACTTTGCTGGCGATTTTCTATGTCCCGCTCTTCTTCGTCACCATCGCGCGGCTGTTCGACAGCAAGGCCAAAGCCCCGCCGCCAAGCCCGGCCCCGGACGCAGGATTGCCCGCATGACCCGCTCGCTCCTTCTGCTGACCAGCGCGCTGACGCTGGCGGGGTGCAACATGGCGCCGACCTATGTCCGCCCCGCTGCGCCGGTTCCAGCGGCCCTGCCCACGGGCGACGCTTATGCCCCGGCGCAGGCGGGGGCAGCGGCGGGCCTGCCGTGGACGCAATTGGTGGGTGACGCCAAACTTCAGACGGTGATCGCGCGCGCGCTCACCAATAATCGCGACCTGCGCGCCACGCTGGCCAATGTGCAGGCCGCCCGCGCCCAATATCGCATCCAGCGCGCCAGCCAGCTTCCCACCGTCACCGGCGATGCCAGTGCCGCCTTCGTCCGCCAGAATGACGCGCGGCAGAATAGCTACAGCGCGGACATCGGCTTTGGCGCGTTCGAGATCGACCTGTTCGGGCGGCTGCGCAACCTGTCGGAATCCGCGCTGCAATCCTATCTGGCAACGCAGGAAGGCGCGCGCGCCGCGCGCATCGCGCTCATCGCCGAGACCGCGACCGCCTATGCGACACTGGCCGCCGACCAGGAATTGCTCGCCGTTTCGCGCCAGACGCTCGCCAGTGCGCAGCGCACGCTCGACCTCGTCAGTTCGCTCAACGGCGCCGGGCTGACCGGCAAGCTGGACGTCTATCAGGCGCAAACCACGGTCGAACAGGCCGCTTCCGATGTCGCCGCCAATGTGACGCAGGTGGCGCAGGACCGTAATGCGATCGACCTGCTGGCGGGCGCGCCCGTCGAGGACGCGCTACTCCCGGTCTCGCTCGACAGCCTGATCGCGGGAATCGCCAAAGTGCCCGCCGGGCTGACATCGGACATCCTGCTCCAGCGCCCCGATGTGCTACAGGCCGAACATCAGCTCATGGCCGCCAATGCCGATATCGGCGCGGCGCGCGCGGCAATGTTTCCGCGGATCAGCCTGACCTCGGCGATCGGCGTTGCCAGTTCGGCGCTTTCCTCGCTGTTTACCGGCGATGCCTTTGCCTGGTCGGCGGCACCGTCGGCGAGCCTGCCGATCTTCGGTGGTCCCGTGCGCGGCAATATCGACTTTAGCAAGGCGCAGCGCGACATGATGCTGGCGCAATATGAGGGCGCGATCCAGACCGCTTTTCGCGAAGTCGCCGACGCCCTCGCCCGTGACGGCACGATCGACGCGCAGCAGGCAGCCCAGCGTCGCCTGTTGATCGCCAGCCAGCGCGCCTATGCTTTGTCCGAAGACCGCTATCGCGCCGGAATCGACACCTTCCTTACGACGCTCACCAGCCAGCGCACGCTATACGCCGCGCGCCAGTCGGCGATCGCCACCGACCTTGCTCTGCTCACCAACCGCATCCTGCTCTATCGCGTGATCGGCGCGGACCAGTAAGCATAGGCTCTTCCGCTGCCGCCTATTTATGATATGCTTTCTCCATAAGATAAATGGAGAGGGACCATGCTGTTATTGGCGCGGTATCTGGATTGGTTTTGTCGGCAATGTGCCGCCGGTGCGCAGGATGAACTGCGGCTCAATCAGTTGATCATCAGCGCGCGGGCACCGCAGCCGCGCAAGGATGCTGCGCCGCAGCGCCGCTAAACCCCGCTTCTTCGCCCTTGCCTCTCCGCCATTCCCGCGCCATGGCACGGGCGATAGCGCGGCGGAGGAAAGCAGAGCCATGAGCAAGGACCGCCCGCAAGAGCTGCGCGACATTGTCGAGCGGATCGGCCAGCGGCCTGCCAACCCGATCACCCGCGCACGCCAGATGGTGGAGCAGGAAGTGCCCGTCGCCAAGCGGGGACCGGGCTGGGACCGGCATTGGCGCGAACTGGAAGCCTATCTCGAAGTCGGCGTCGTCTGGCGCGACCCGGCCAAAATCGCCCACGTCGATCCTGCAGGGCCGGAGGATGAAGCGCCACAAGACAAAAAAAGGCCGATCCGAAGACCAGCCCGTAAAAGTTTTAGGAGAGGATGCCTGAAAGGCGAGTTTGTTTTCGCCCCAATGGCGTTTTGCTGCAAGTGCGAAAGCATCATGTGCGATTGCAAAAATTGCATCCGTAGCGCAATGCAACGCTTTCCGTAGGGGAATTGATCGCTGCCCTGTGGCGTTGTGGTGGGCGATCGCTGGTTGCGACTCGGCGAATCACTTGCTGATCCATGCTTTGCGCACAGCGGTCGGCTGCCTCTATGATGACTGCGCGAAAACCGCCAACTGATCGGCAAAGGCGTGCTGAAAGGCTGGGCGCGCCTCACCACGGGCAACATAAGCACATAGATTGGGATAGGCGGTCAGCAGGCCGGACGTGGTCAGCCGACGCAGCACAATGACCATCAGCAAATCGCCCGCGCTGAACGCGCCATCAAGCCATTCCGCATCACCCAAATGCTTTGACAGGACGTCGAGACGGTGATGAATCTGATCGTCCATCATGCGCAGACGTTCAACATGCCAAGGCTTGTCGCGTTCAGTGAACATGGCGCTTTCACGATGGAGGATCGGGGGCTCCACCGTGCTGAGCGCCGCGAACATCCAACTGATCGCCCGCCCTCGCGCGATGTCATCGTCCGGCAACAGGCCGGGATGCTGCCGTGCGATGTGGAGGATGATCGCGCCGGATTCGAACAGCCTCAAATCCCCTTCCTCATAGGTCGGGATTTGCCCGAACGGGTGCAACGACCGATGCGGGGCTTCCTTCATCTGTGCAAAGTACAACAGGCGAACCACATAAGGCTGGCCCACTTCCTCCAGAGCCCATCGAACGCCCATATCGCGTGCCAGACCCCGGCCGCGATCGGGCGATTGGGCAAAAGCGGTGATGGTGATAGCCATTGTGAGGTTCCTGCATTCTGCCGACGATATGCGCAGGCTTCACCTCTCCCGTTTGGCATGCAAGAGTGTCTCGACATTTTCGTCCACCGCCAATCCCTGACCCAAAAAGGCCAGCCATGACAGAAGCGTCCCCGCAGACCGATCAGCCCTGGTGGAAGGGCGCGGTGATCTACCAGATTTATCCGCGCAGCTTTCAGGACAGCAATCATGACGGCGTGGGGGACCTGAACGGCATCACCCAGCGATTGGAGCATGTGGCGCAACTGGGCGTAGACGCGATCTGGATATCACCCTTCTTCACCTCGCCGGTGCGCGATTTCGGCTATGACATTGCCGATTATTGCGACGTCGACCCTATTTTCGGCACGCTCGCCGATTTCGACGCGCTTATCGCCCGCGCCCATGCGCTGGGCCTGAAAGTCACGATCGATCAGGTCTATGCCCATAGCTCCGACCTGCACGACTGGTTCGTGCAGAGCCGCGCCGACCGTACCAATGAGAAGGCCGACTGGTATGTCTGGGCCGATCCCAAGGCCGATGGCAGCCCGCCCAATAATTGGCAGTCGGTATTCGGTGGCCCGGCCTGGACCTGGGATGCACGTCGCGGCCAATATTATATGCACCAATTTCTGGCCAGCCAGCCGCAGCTCAACGTCCATAACCCGATGGTTCAGGATGCCTTGCTGGACGTCATGCGCTTCTGGCTGGATCGCGGGGTCGATGGCTTCCGCCTCGATGCGCTCAACCACGCGATGCACGACCCGGATTTGCGGGATAATCCTCCCGCGCCCGATGATGGCAGCCCCCGCACTCGGCCCTTTGATTTCCAGATCAAACGCTACAGCCAGTCGCATCCCGCCAGCGTCCCCTTCGTGGAACGCATCCGCGCCTTATGTGATGAATATGGTGCGATCTTCACGGTCGCCGAAGTGGGCGGCGCACTCGCGGAGCAGGAGATGAAGGCCTTTACCGCCGGCGATCATCGCCTCAACAGCGCCTATGGCTTCACCTTCCTCTACGCGCCCGCGCTCACGCCAGCGCTGGTGGCAGAGACGGTCGATCAATGGCCGGACGAGCCGGGCATGGGCTGGCCCAGCTGGGCGTTCGAGAATCACGATGCGCCGCGCGCGCTCTCGCGCTGGTGCGCGCCCGAAGATCGCCCAGCCTTTGCGCGCATGAAGATGGCGCTGCTGATGGCGCTACGCGGCAACGCCATCCTCTATCAGGGCGAGGAACTGGGCATTACTCAGGTCGATATCCCGTTCGAGCGATTGCAAGACCCCGAAGCGATCGCCAACTGGCCGCTCACCCTGTCGCGCGATGGCGCGCGCACGCCGCTGCCCTGGTCGGCCGATGCGATACAGGCGGGCTTTTCCAGCGTCGAACCCTGGCTGCCCCATGGCGACGATCATCTCGTGCTCGCCGTGGACGCGCAGGAGGCCGACCCTGACTCCCTCCTCACCTTCACCCGCACGATGCTGGCGCTGCGCAAGGCCAACCCGGCGCTGCGCCATGGTGCGCTCGCCATATTGGTTGCCGACGCAGCCTGCCTGGCCTTCCGCCGGACCAGCGGTGATCAGTCTTTGCTCTGCATCTTCAACCTGTCGCGCGAGGCCATCAACTGGCCTGCTGGCGTTGACGGGTCAGGTCGCATCCTGACCGCCGTCAACGGGGCGACGTCGGAGAAACTGCCGCCATTCGCCGCCCTACTGATCGAACAATGACGCTCAGGCGGCGACCCGTTCGCCGCTCAGCATGGCGTTCAACCGACCCCGGATGATCGCCTCGGCATCCGCCACGATGCGCTTCACCAGCACATCGCAGGTCGGGATATCGTGGATCAGGCCCTGGACCTGCCCGGCCCAGACCAGCCCCGCGTCCAGATCGCCCGTTTCCAGCGCGACCCGCCCCTTGGCGCCCGATACGAGCGGCTGGATGTCCTGAAACACCGCGCCGTCGCGCGACGATATTTCGACCACCTGATCCGATACGCTATTCTTGGCGACGCGCCCCGTATTGTGGAATTTGCGGAAGATCAGGTTGGTGCCCCGCTCGTCATTATCGACCAGAAACTGCTTCACATTGTCATGGATCGGCGCTTCCACCGTCGCACAGAAGCGCGTTCCCATGTTGATGCCATCCGCCCCCAGCGCCAGCGCCGCGGCAAGGCCGCGCCCGTCGCCGAAACCGCCGCTCGCGATCATCGGGATGGTAAGCTTATCGGCCGCCGCCGGGATCAGGATCAGGCCCGGAATATCATCCTCGCCCGGATGCCCCGCACATTCGAACCCGTCGATCGAGATCGCATCCACGCCCATCCGCTGCGCCGATAGGGCGTGGCGGACGGCCGTGCATTTATGCACGACGATGACGCCATGCGCCTTGAAATCGTCGACATGCTCCTGCGGCTTATGCCCCGCCGTCTCGACGATCTTGACCCCGCTATCGATGATCGCCTTGCGATATTCCGCATAAGGCGGCGGACTGACCGACGGCAAGATGGTCAGGTTCACCCCGAACGGCTTGTCGGTCATCGCACGGCAGCGATCGATCTCGCGCCGCAGATCGTCGGGCGTCGGCTGGGTCAGCGCGGTCAATATGCCAAGCCCGCCCGCATTGGAAACGGCCGCCGCCAGTTCCGCCCGGCCGACCCACATCATGCCGCCCTGCACGATCGGATGCTCGATCCCGCACAGGTCTGTAAAGCGCGTCCTGATCCCCATTACAGCGCTTCCACGATCGTCACATTGGCAACGCCACCGCCTTCACACATCGTCTGCAGACCATAGCGCTTGCCCTTGGCGCGCAGGGCATGGATCAAAGTGGTCATCAGCTTGGTCCCGCTGGCGCCCAGCGGATGGCCGAGCGCGATCGCGCCGCCATGGACGTTGAGCTTCGCCGGGTCCGCGCCGATCGCTTTGAGCCATGCCATCGGGATCGCGGCGAAGGCTTCGTTGACCTCGAACAGGTCGATATCGTTGAGGCTTAGCCCCGACCGTTCGAACGCGCGGCGGGTCGCCGGAATCGGCTCTTCCAGCATGATGACCGGGTCGCCCGCCGTCACCGTCAGGTTGACGATGCGCGCAATGGGCGTGAGGTTGAAGCGCTTGATCGCTGCCTCGCTCGCCACCAGCACGCCCGAAGCGCCATCGGTCATCTGGCTGGCATTGGCCGCGGTGATCGTGCCGCCTTCCTCCAGCGTCTTGACGCTGGCCATCGCCTCCATCGTGCCGCCGCGGCGCACACCGTCATCGGTATCGAACAGGCCTTCGGGCGTCTCCACGCCGACGATCTCGCCCTTGAACGCACCGCTGTCGATCGCGGCAGCCGCCTTGGCATGGCTGGCCAGCGCAAAAGCGTCCATATCCTCGCGGGTGAAACCATATTTGTTGGCGATCATCTGCGCGCCATGAAACTGGCTGAACTCGGCCACGCCATAGCGGTTCCGGATGCTCTTGGGCCATGGCCCGATGCCGACACCGGCGGCGGCGTGAAGTTGATAGTTGGACCCCATCGGCACCCGCGTCATGCTTTCCGCGCCAGCGGCAATGACCAGATCCTGCGTACCGGACATGATCGCCTGCGCCGCGAAATGCAGCGCCTGTTGCGACGAACCGCATTGCCGGTCGATGGTGACGGCGGGCACGCTGTCGGGCAGCTTCGAGGCCAGCACCAGGTTGCGGCCAAAGGCAAAGGCCTGCTCGCCTGCCTGACTGACGCAGCCGACGATGACATCCTCGATCGCAGCGGGATCGACACCCGTGCGATCGACCAGCGCATTGAGGATGGTCGCGCCCAGATCGGCGGGATGCACGTCGATCAGGCCACCCTTGCGGGCACGGCCACCGGCGGTACGGACGGCTTCTACGATATAGGCGTCGGCCATGGTCTCAAACTCCCCTAAAATTGGCGGGGCGTTTTGCAAGCAATGCGCTTAGCCCCTCTTCACTTTCCCGTCCCGCGCCTGCCGCCGCCATGCTCCGCAATTCGCGGTCAAGCTGCGTCTCCAACCCGGTCTCGAAACTGTCGGCCAGCAGCGCGCGGCTGGCGGCCAGTGCCGCCATCGGCGCATCGGCGAGCGCAGTGGCGACGCGCAGGCCTTCATCGGCCAGCGCTTCATCGTCAACGATCCGCGTGACCAGCCCGATCGCCTCGGCCTCCTCCGCCTTGATCCGGCGGTTGGTCAGGATGATGTCCTGCGCCTTGCGCAACCCCACCAGGCGCGGCAGCAACCAGCTAAGGCCACCATCCGGCGTCAGGCCGATCGCGCCATAAGCGGCGGTAAAATGCGCCGAGCGCGCACCAATCACGACGTCGCCCAGCATCGCCAAGCTGAACCCCGCGCCCGCCGCCGGGCCATTGACCAGCGTCACCAGCGGCTTGGGCGCGCGCGCCAGCCGCGCGATGGCGGCATGAAAGGTCGCGATCAGCTCGCTCAGCACTTCCGATCGCTTGTCGCCAGCGCCAGCCAGCAATTGCACATCGCCGCCTGCGCAGAACAACCGCCCGTTCCCTGTCAGGACGATACAGCGGATCGCCGCGTCGGTCTGGCAGCGGATCGCGGCCGCCAGCAGCGCGCGCGCCAGCGGCAAAGTGATGGCATTGCCTGCCTCTGGCCGATCGAGCGTGATCCGCCCGATGCCGTCCTCGACCGTAAAGGCGATCCCGTCCATCAGCGCGGCGCCATGCGGATCGCGCCGTCCAGCCGGATGACGTCGCCGTTCAGCATCGGGTTGCGGACGATGGATTCGACCAGTTGCGCATATTCCGCCGGTTTGCCCAGGCGACTGGGGTGCGGCACCTGCGCGCCGAGCGCATCCTGTACATGCTGTGGGAAGCCCTCCAGCATGGGGGTGAGGAAAATGCCGGGCGCGATCGTCATGACGCGGATCTTATGTTGCGCCAGGTCGCGCGCGATCGGCAATGTCATGCCAACGACGCCGCCCTTCGACGCGCTATAGGCCGCCTGCCCGATCTGCCCGTCATAGGCCGCGACCGATGCGGTGTTGACGATCACGCCGCGTTCGCCGTCAATCTCCTCCGCCACAGCTAGCCGTGCGGAGAATTTGGAAATGACGTTGAACGTGCCGATCAGGTTGACGGTCACCGTCTTCGCAAAGGTGTCAAGCGGATGCGGCGCATTCTCCTTGCCCACGGTCTTGACCGCAGGCGCGATCCCCGCGCAATTAACCAAGATGCGCGCCACGCCATGCGCGGCTTGCGCCGTGTCCAGACCGGCGGCAACGCTGGCGTCATCGGCGACATTGACGCTGACATAGACCCCGCCCAGTTCCGCCGCGACGGCCTTGCCCGCTTCCTCGTTCAAGTCGAAGATCGCAACCTTCGCGCCCTGCGCCGCCAGCATCGTCGCGGTCGCCCGGCCGAGGCCCGAAGCGCCGCCCGTGACAATGGCCGCCAAACCTTTGATATCCATAAAAACCAACCCCTAAACTATCAGACCAGCTCGATCGCCATCGCCGTCGCTTCGCCACCGCCGATGCACAGGCTGGCGACACCGCGCTTCAACCCGCGCGTTTCCAGCGCGCCGATCAACGTCGCGACGATGCGCGCGCCCGACGCGCCGATCGGATGGCCAAGCGCGGTCGCGCCGCCATTGACGTTCAGTTTCTCCGCCGGAATGCCCAATTCCTTGGCAGCGATCATCGCGACGACGGCAAAGGCTTCGTTGACCTCGAATAGATCGACATCGTCCACCGACCAGCCTGCCTTTTCCAGCAGCTTGCGCATCGCCGGAACCGGTGCCGTAGTGAATTTCGATGGCTCATGCGCGTGCCCAGCGGTCGCGACCACGCGGGCGACGACCTTCATGCCTTGCTTGTCGGCGACGCTCTGCCGCGTCATCACCAACGCTGCCGCACCGTCCGAAATGGACGAGGCGTTGGCCGCCGTGATTGTGCCATCCTTGACGAAGGCGGGCTTGAGGCCGGGAATCTTGTCCGGCCGTGCCTTGCCCGGCTGTTCGTCGGTATCGACGATCGTGTCGCCGCCCCGGCCCTTGACCGTCACCGGCGTAATCTCGCGCACGAAAGCCCCGCTGCCGATTGCCGCATTGGCGCGTTCGAGCGAGCGGATGGCATAATCATCCTGATCCTGCCGGGTGAATTGATAGTCGCGCACTGCTTCTTCGGCGAACACGCCCATCGCCTTGCCCGGCTCATAGGCATCTTCCAGCCCGTCCATCATCATCGTGTCGATGATCCGGTCATGGCCGATCCGCGCGCCGCTACGATGCTTGGGCAGCGCATAAGGCGCATTGGTCATGCTCTCCATGCCGCCCGCGATCACGACATCGACTGCGCCAGAGCTAAGCGCTTCATGCGCCATGATCGCCGCCTGCATGCCGGAGCCACACATTTTATTGACGGTGGTGGCTTCGGTGTTGAGGCCAAGCCCCGCGCCCAAAGCCGCCTGCCGCGCCGGCGCCTGCCCCAGCCCCGCTGGCAGCACGCAGCCCATATAGATGCGATCGACCGCATCGACCGAAACGCCCGCGCGCTCGACCGCCGCCTTGACCGCCGCTGCGCCCAGCTCCGTGGCCTTGAGGCCCGACAAGGCCCCCTGAAACCCGCCCATCGGCGTGCGGGCATAGCTGGCGATGACTACCGGATCGTCCTGCATCTTCTTCTCCTAAAAACCTGCCTTCGCGCGCAAATGACTTTAATAAGAACCGTTCGTCCTGAGTAGCCATTGAGCGAAGTCGAAATGGCGTATCGAAGGATTGCGCCAAATGCTTCGATATGGGGCTTCGACTTCGCTCAGCCCCTACTCAGCACGAACGATATTATTTACGCGTAACTCCAACTCACTCAAAGACTGCGCGCGATGACCATGCGCTGGATGTCCGATGTGCCTTCGTAAATCTGGCACACGCGCACATCGCGATAGATTTTGGCGACGCCATATTCTTCCAGATAGCCATAGCCACCCAGCGTCTGGAGCGCCCCCGATACGATCTGTTCGGCGGCTTCCGACGCGAACAGCTTGGCCATCGACGCTTCGGTCAGGCAGGGCAGGCCCGCATCCTTGACCCGCGCGGCGTTCAGCACCAGTTGCCGCGCCGCCTCCAGCCGGGTGGCGAGATCGGCCAAGCGAAAGCCCACCGCCTGATGCTCGATGATCGGCTTGCCGAAACTCTTGCGTTCCTTGGCATAGGCGACCGCGATGTCCATTGCCGCCTGCGCCATGCCGACGCATTGCGCGGCGATGCCGATGCGACCCGTCTCCAGATTGGCAAGCGCAATGCGATAGCCCTGCCCTGGCTGGCCGATCAGCAGATCATCCTCGACGAACATGTCATCGAACCGCAGCGCGCAGGTGTCCGACGCCCCCTGGCCCAATTTATGTTCGACCTTGTCGACGCTGAAACCGGGCCGATCGGTCGGCACGATGAATACGGACAGACCCTTCTTGCCCGCATCGGGATCGGTCACGGCAGCGACCATCACCAGTCCAGCGATCTTGCCCGACGTGATGAACTGTTTGGAGCCATTGATGCACCAGCCGCCATCGACCTTGGTGGCGCGGGTGCGCACGGCGGACGCATCCGATCCGGCATCGGCTTCGGTCAGGGCAAAGGCACCGATGGTCCGCCCGCCGATCAGGTCGGGCAGAAAGCGCGCCTTCTGCGCCCCGCTGCCATCCTTGAGCAAGCCGGACACGAGGATGCTGTTTTGGATCGATACGATGGTGGACAATGCGCCGTCCGCCGCCGCCAGTTCGATCAGCGCCAGCGCGTAGGACACCACGTCCGCTTCCGCCCCGCCATAGCTTTCCGGCGCGGTCATGCCCCATAGGCCCAGGCCTGCCATCTCCTCGAACAATACAGGCGGATAGCCGCCCTCCGCCTCGAAGCGCACGCTATGCGGACGGATCGTCTCCTGCGCAAAACTGCGCACCGTGTCGCGAATGGCCGTCTGAATTTCCGTCAGCATAAAACCCATTCGTCTCCTATATACTCACCGGTATATTGATTATCGGAGGGTTTCTTGTCAAGGGTGGAGCCGTAAGGAGAATAGTTTGCCTCTGCCCAATGCCGCCCCCTCCCCCTTCCGATCGCGCGAAGAGCGCGAGCGTGACCGCGAGGAAAAGCGCGAAGCCGTGCTGCGTGCAGCAGTGCGGATGTTCAACGCACGCGGTTTCCACGCGACCTCGCTCGATGATGTCGCCGCAAGCCTGGGGATCAGCAAGCCGACCATCTATCATTATCTCGGCAATAAGGAGCAGGTGCTGATCGAATGCGTGACGCGCGGGCTGGAATTGCTCAGCGCTGCCGCCGACACCGCCCGCGCCCAGCCCGGCGATGGCCTCGCCCGACTGCGCAGTGTCCTGCGCAGCTATGCGCTGGTGATGATGGACGATTTCGGCCGATGCGTGGTGCGCACCGGCGACGAATTTCTCTCCTCCGAAGGCGCAGCGCTGTTTCGTGCGCGCAAGCGGGCGATCGACCTGTCGATCCGGGCGCTGATTGAGGACGGGATCGCCGACGGCTCGATCGCGCCGGTCGATGTGCGGATGACGGCCTTTACCTTGGCGGGCGCGCTCAACTGGCCCGGTCGTTGGCATGCGCCGGACGGGCCATTGCCCCCCAGCGAGATCGCCGACGCGATGGTCGACATATTGATCGGCGGCCTCGCCCCGCGCGCCTGATCAGTCCGCCAACACGCGCCGCGCCGCAGCGATGATCGGCGGTGGTGACGCCGCCAGCGCCTCGGACGTCGTGGCATAGAGCAGCCCGATGGTGCGGGTCTGGTCGAACCCCGCCAGCCGCGGTCGGGCGACATCGGGCGCGGCATAGCTGGTCGGCATCAGCGTTATGCCTACCCCCACCGCCACCATCTGCATCACCCGTTCGTCATTGACCGACCGATAGGCGAAATGCGGCCGCACGCCGCGTTCGGTGAAGAAGCGGCTCGTGTCGGACAGCACCTCGCAATGGCGGCGCACGATCATCACATCCTCGTTCAGCGTCTCGGCCGCGACCGACGCCTGCCCGGCGGCCGGGTGGTCCAGCGGAACGGCAAGCGCATAGCCCTCCTCGCGCAACGGCTCTTCCAGAAACCGGTCGCTGCCCCGCCCCACCAACGTCAGCGCGCAGTCGATCCGCCCCCGCGCAACATGGCCCAGCAATTCGCGTTCGGTTCCTTCCACCAGTTCCAGCCGCGCGTCGGGGTCGATGCCACGCGCCGCGCGCGTGATCGCCGCTATGGTCGTGCCGGGCAGGCTGCGGATCACGCCCATCCGCGTCAGCGGTCCTTGCGCTGCGCCCGCCAGCACCTGCTGCGCCAGGTTGAACTCGCCCTCGATCCGCCGCGCATGGGCCAGCAGGCGCGATCCCGCCTGCGTCAGCTCGACCCGATGCCCGGACCGCAGGAACAACGCCCCGCCCAGCGCCCGCTCCAGCTTGGCGATCCCCACCGACAGCGTCGGCTGTGCCACATTGCAATGCCCCGCCGCGCGCGAAAAATTGCCATGGTCGACCACGGCCAGGAAATAACGGAGCTGATAGCGTTCGATCATAGATGCCATCTATGACACTGTGCCAATTCTTTCAATTTTGAATCAGAGGCTGGCTACGTTAGTCTTGGTGCAAATAGGAGAGGCCAATGAGCAATTTCGATTTCGCCCTGGGTGAAACCGCCGACATGATCCGCGAAAGCACAGCGCGCTTCGCCGCTGACAAGATCGCGCCGCTGGCCGCAGAAATAGATGCGAAGGACTGGTTCCCGCGCGACCTGTGGCCGCAAATGGGCGCGCTTGGCCTGCACGGCATCACGGTCGAGGAGGAATGGGGCGGCCTTGGCCTCGGCTATCTCGACCATGTCGTCGCACAAGAGGAAGTCGCCCGCGCTTCCGCGTCCATCGGACTGTCCTACGGCGCCCACTCCAACCTTTGCGTCAACCAGATCCGCCGCTGGGGCAGCGACGCGCAGAAGGCGAAATATCTCCCCAAGCTCATCTCCGGCGAGCATGTCGGCAGCCTCGCCATGTCCGAAGCGGGCGCTGGCTCGGACGTTGTGTCGATGACGCTGAAGGCGGAAAAGCGCGGCGACCGCTATATCCTCAACGGCACCAAGTTCTGGATCACCAACGCCCCCTATGCCGACACGCTGGTCGTCTACGCCCGCACCGGCGAAGGCAGCCAGGGCCTCACCACCTTCCTCATCGAAAAGGGCATGAAGGGCTTTTCTATCGGCCAGAAGATCGACAAGATGGGTATGCGCGGCAGCCCCACCGCCGAACTGATCTTCGACGATTGCGAAGTGCCGGAAGACAATATCATGGGGGCGCTCAATGGCGGCGTCGGCATCTTGATGTCCGGCCTCGACTATGAACGCACCGTGCTGGCGGGCATACAGCTGGGCATCATGCAGGCCTGTCTCGATACCGTCATCCCCTATGTCCGCGACCGCAAGCAGTTCGGCAAAGCGATCGGCACCTTCCAACTGATGCAGGCCAAGATCGCCGACATGTATGTCGCGCTCAACAGCGCGCGCGCCTATGTCTACGCCGTGGCCAAGGCCTGTGACGCCGGGCGCACCACGCGCTTCGATGCGGCGGGCGCGATCCTGCTCGCGTCCGAAAATGCGGTGAAGGTCGCGCTGGAAGCGGTGCAGGCGCTGGGCGGCGCGGGCTATACCAAGGATTGGCCGGTCGAACGCTATCTGCGCGATGCCAAACTGCTCGACATCGGGGCCGGCACCAACGAAATCCGCCGGATGCTCATCGGCCGCGAGGTCATCGGCGCATAATAATCCTCCCCCAGCTTGCTGGGGGAGGGGGACCGCCCGAAGGGCGGTGGAGGGGCGCAGGCCCGCAATACAGGGTAAGAACAATATGACCGCACCCATCCTCGACACCAAAGTCCTGCGCGATAGCGAAGCCTTCCGCACCAACAGCGCACATAACCGCGCGCTGGCCGAAGAATTGCGCGCCAAGGTCGCCACCGCCGCGCAAGGCGGCTCCGTCAGTGCCCGCGACAAGCACACAGCGCGCGGCAAACTCCTGCCCCGCGACCGCGTCGAGCGCCTGCTCGACCCCGGCTCGCCCTTCCTCGAAATCGGCCAGCTTGCCGCCAACGGTCTCTATGGCGACGAAGTCCCCGGTGCGGGCCTGATCGCCGGGATTGGCCGGGTGTCGGGTCGTCAGGTCATGATCGGCTGCAACGACGCCACGGTAAAGGGCGGCACCTACTACCCCGTCACCGTGAAAAAGCATCTGCGCGCGCAGGAAATCGCGCTCGAAAACAACCTACCGTGCATCTATCTGGTCGATAGCGGCGGCGCGAACTTGCCCAATCAGGCGGAGGTCTTCCCCGACCGCGACCATTTCGGCCGCATCTTCTATAATCAGGCGAACCTGTCGGCGCAGGGCATCCCCCAGATCGCCTGCGTCATGGGCAGTTGCACCGCGGGCGGGGCCTATGTCCCGGCCATGTCCGACGAGACCGTCATCGTCCGCAATCAGGGCACGATCTTCCTCGCCGGCCCGCCGCTGGTGCAGGCCGCGACGGGCGAAGTCATCACCGCCGAGGATCTGGGCGGTGGCGACCTCCATGGGCGCAAGTCGGGCGTGGTCGATCATGTCGCCGACAGCGACGATCATGCCCTCACCATCGTCCGCGACATCGTCTCGACCCTGCAACCCGACCGCCAGCCCGACCTTTCCTCACGCGAACCGCGCCCGCCCAAATATGAGGCCAGCGACCTCTACGGCATCATCCCCGACGATGTCCGCGCGCCCTATGACGTGCGCGAAATCATTGCGCGGATCGTGGACGGTAGCGAGTTTCACGAATTCAAGGCGCTCTACGGCACCACGCTCGTATGCGGCTTCGCCCATATCTGGGGGATGCCGGTAGCGATACTCGCCAATAATGGCGTGCTGTTCAGCGAAAGCGCGCAAAAGGGTGCGCATTTCATCGAACTCGCCTGCCAGCGCCGCATACCGCTCCTCTTCCTCCAGAATATCTCCGGCTTCATGGTCGGCGGCAAATATGAGGCGGAGGGGATCGCCAAACATGGCGCCAAACTCGTCACCGCCGTCGCGACCGCGCAGGTGCCCAAGATCACCGTGCTAATCGGCGGCAGTTTCGGCGCAGGCAATTACGGTATGTGCGGCCGCGCCTACCAACCCCGCTTCCTCTTCACCTGGCCCAACGCCCGCATCAGCGTGATGGGCGGCGAACAGGCCGCGTCCGTGCTGGCCACCGTCCACCGCGACGCAAGCAAATGGTCGCCGGAGGAAGCCGAAGCCTTCAAGGCCCCCGTCCGCCAGAAATATGAGGAAGAAGGCAACCCCTATTACGCCACAGCGCGTCTGTGGGACGATGGCGTCATCGACCCGGCACAGACGCGCGACGTGCTGGGACTGGCCTTCGCTGCGGCGCTGAATGCGCCGGTACCGGACAAGGCGCAATTCGGCTTGTTCCGGATGTGACGGGGGTGGGCGCGCCCCTAAAATTCCTCCCCCAGCTCGTCTGGGGGAGGGGGACCGTCGGGCGCAGCCGGATGGTGGAGGGGCAATCGCGCCACCGCTTCAGCCACGATGTGTCGCATGACCGCATCCAGATCAGCCAACACGTCCCGCGCGGCAATGCGCAACGTATGGATGTTCGCGTCGGCAAACCATCGGTCACGTTCAACATCCCGCTCGATTTGCGATCTGTCCGCATGGCCCTCGCCATCAATCTCGATCGCAAGCCGTGCGTCGCTGCAATAAAAATCAAGGATATAAGGCCCACTCGGATGCTGCCGACGAAATTTCAGACCGTCCGGTCGCGCACGAAGACCTTGCCAGACAAGTACTTCCGGCAGCGTCATCGCGCGGCGCAACTTTCGGGCTTTGCGCACAGTGGCCGTTCGCGCCTTGGGTGCCCAATCTTTCAACATCGCGCCATCACCCCTCCACCATGCTTCGCATGGTCCCCCTCCCCAAGGCAAGCTTGGGGAGGATTTTCTGGAGTAGCTCCATGATCCAATCCCTCCTCATCGCCAATCGCGGCGAAATCGCCTGCCGTATCATCCGCACCGCGCGGGCCATGGGCATCCGCACCGTCGCCGTCTATTCCGACGCCGACGCAAACGCCCTCCACGTCCGCTCCGCCGACGAAGCCGTCCATATCGGCCCGTCCCCAGTGCGCGAATCCTACCTTATGGGCGACCGCATCATCGCCGCCGCCCAGCAAAGCGGCGCGCAGGCGATCCACCCCGGCTACGGCTTCCTCAGCGAAAATGCGGAATTTGCCCAGGCCGTCATCGACGCGGGCCTCATCTGGGTCGGTCCCAACCCATCCTCCATCACCGCTATGGGCCTGAAAGACGCCGCCAAGCAGCTCATGCAGGATGCGGGCGTCCCCACCACGCCGGGCTATCTGGGCGCAGACCAGTCGCCCGCCCATCTCGCGGCCCAGGCCGACGCCATCGGCTACCCCGTCCTCATCAAGGCCGTCGCAGGCGGCGGCGGCAAGGGGATGCGCAAGGTCGAAGCACCCGCCGACTTCGCCGACGCGCTCGCCTCCTGCCAGCGCGAAGCCGCATCCAGCTTCGGCAATGACCATGTCCTGCTCGAAAAATGGGTCACCAACCCGCGCCATATCGAAGTGCAGGTCTTCGGTGACACGCACGGTAATGTCGTCCACCTGTTCGAGCGCGACTGCTCGCTCCAGCGCCGCCACCAGAAGGTGATCGAGGAAGCCCCCGCCCCCGGCATGACGGAGGCTACCCGCGCTGTCATTTGCGCAGCGGCCGTTCGCGCGGCAAAGGCGGTCGATTATGTCGGCGCAGGTACGATCGAGTTCATCGCCGACGGATCGGCAGGCTATATCAAGCCCGATCGCGTCTGGTTCATGGAGATGAACACCCGGCTTCAGGTCGAACATCCCGTGACCGAGGAGATTACCGGCGTCGATCTGGTCGAATGGCAGCTCCGCGTGGCATCGGGCGAACCATTGCCCAAAAAGCAGCATGAGCTATCGATCAACGGTCACGCGATCGAAGCAAGGCTCTATGCTGAAGACCCGGCCAAAGGCTTTCTGCCGTCGATCGGGACGCTGGAACAGTTCGAACTCGACGCCAATGTGCGGATCGAAAAGGGCGTCGATCAAGGCGCGACGATTTCGCCTTATTATGATCCGATGATCGCCAAGATGATCTCGCACGGGCTGGACCGTGAAGAGGCGCGCGAGATTCTAGCCTATGCGCTCAACGGCAGCGTGATTTGGCCGGTGCGAACCAATGCCGCATTTCTGATCAACGCCCTCGACTACCCCGACTTCATTGCCGGAACAATGGATACGGGCCTCATCGAGCGGGCCGGGGAATCGCTCATTCCTCCATTGATGCCATCGGACGAAGCGCTGTCCGATGCCGCCCACCGCTATGCGCGTCAGGCGCTGGCGGGGTTCAGACTAAACGCACCGCCGCAGCAAGACATCATGCTCTCGGTCAATGGGCAGCCGGTTCCAGTGCATATGCCGATCCACGACTATGTCGATCAGCATGCGCTCGCCGGGCCAAAAGACGATCCATCGTCATCCTGGCTGACCGATAGCGGACAAACCTGGCGGATCGAAGCGATGCGCGCGTCATCCACGGGCGTTGCCGCCGCCTCCAACGGTGCGATCCTCTCCCCCATGCCCGGCCGCATCATCGCCGTTGCCGTCGCGGCGGGCGATATGGTGGTCAAAGGCCAGAAACTCCTGACGCTCGAAGCCATGAAGATGGAGCATAGCCTGATCGCCCCCTTCGATGGCACCGTTGCCGAACTGAACGCCGCCGAAGGCGGACAGGTGAGTGAGGGCGTGTTGTTGGCCAAGATCGCGAAAACCGCTTAGCCGCTGTCCTACATCCCGCCTTTCGGGCTATGATGCGGGCCGCGTCTCCGTTTGAAATATTCAGTCCCCAGCGCGGCATATAATGTCAAAAACTGCGGGAAATATGCGAAGTTAAGGGAAAAACATGGCCGGGCGCTTTTACGATCAGTGGACCATCGGCGACACGATCTCCCACGATATCCGCCGCACCGTGACGGAGACCGACAATCTCCTGTTCACGACGATGACGCATAATCCGCAGCCGCTGCATCTCGACGCCGAGTTCGCCAAGGCCAGCGAGTTCGGCCGGATCCTCGTCAACGGCACCTTCACCTTCGCGCTGATGATCGGGCTGTCGGTCGGCGACACGACGCTTGGCACGTTGGTCGCGAACCTTGGCTATGACAAGTTGGTGATGCCAAAGCCCGTCTTCATCGGCGATACGCTACGCTGCGACTCCGAAGTCACCGACCTCAAGCCCAGCAAATCGCGGCCCGGCGCAGGCATCGTTACCTTCACCCACCGCCTGCGCAACCAGCGCGACGAGATCGTCTGCCAATGCCTGCGCATGGCCCTGCTCCAGGGGAGCGGCGCGGCGGCGTAAGAAAATGGCGCACAGGGCGGCCAAAAGGAATAATTTGTTCCAAAGCTGGCCCCTGCGCTGTAGAGGGGGCCGCCTCAAAGCCCTGAAGGACCGCCATCATGCCTGCCTATCGTTCACGCACCACCACCCACGGCCGCAACATGGCGGGCGCGCGCGGCCTGTGGCGGGCGACGGGGATGAAGGACGAGGATTTCGGCAAGCCGATCATCGCGGTTGTCAACAGCTTCACCCAGTTCGTGCCAGGCCATGTCCACCTCAAGGACTTGGGCCAATTGGTCGCGCGGGAGATCGAGACAGCGGGCGGCGTCGCCAAGGAATTCAACACCATCGCGGTCGATGACGGCATTGCCATGGGCCATGGCGGCATGCTCTATTCGCTGCCCAGCCGCGACCTGATCGCTGACAGCGTCGAATATATGGTCAACGCCCATTGCGCCGACGCGATGGTCTGCATCTCCAATTGCGACAAGATCACGCCCGGCATGTTGATGGCCGCCATGCGCCTCAACATCCCCGCCGTGTTCGTCTCCGGCGGCCCGATGGAAGCGGGCAAGGTCGTGATGCGCGGCAAGGAGGTCGCGCTCGATCTGGTCGACGCGATGGTCGTCGCCGCCGACGAAAGCTATACCGACGAAGAAGTCGCGACGATCGAACGCTCCGCCTGCCCCACCTGCGGCAGTTGTTCGGGCATGTTCACCGCCAATTCCATGAACTGCCTGACCGAAGCGCTGGGGCTGTCGCTGCCGGGCAATGGCTCGACGCTCGCCACCCATTCGGATCGGGAACGGCTGTTCCGCGAAGCGGGCCATGTCATCGTCGATCTCGCCAAACGCTATTATGAGCAGGACGACGACACCGCCCTGCCCCGCACCATCGCCAGCTTCGCCGCGTTCGAAAATGCCATGAGCCTCGACATCGCCATGGGCGGTTCCACCAACACCGTCCTCCATCTGCTCGCCGCCGCGCATGAAGGCGGGGTCGATTTCACCATGGCCGATATTGACCGCCTGTCGCGCCGCGTGCCGTGCCTGTGCAAGGTCGCACCCGCCAAGCAGGACGTGCATATGGAGGATGTCCATCGCGCCGGTGGCATCATGGCGATATTGGGCGAACTGGAACGCGCCGGGCTGATCGATACCAGTCTGCCCACCGTTCACGCCCCGACCATGGCGGCCGCGCTCGCGCGCTGGGACATTGGCCGCACCAATAGCGAGGAAGTGCGCAACTTCTTCCGCGCGGCCCCCGGCGGCGTGCCCACCCAGACCGCCTTCAGCCAATCGGCGCGTTGGGAGGAACTCGACACCGACCGCGAAAAGGGCGTGATCCGCTCGGCGGAGCATCCCTTCTCCAAGGATGGCGGCCTCGCGGTTCTCTACGGCAATCTTGCGCCCGAAGGCTGCATCGTCAAGACGGCGGGCGTGGATGACTCGATCCTGACCTTCCACGGCACCGCGCGCGTCTATGAAAGCCAGGATGCCTCGGTCGTGGGTATTCTCGGCAATGAGGTCAAGGCTGGCGACGTCGTCGTCATCCGTTATGAAGGGCCAAAGGGCGGCCCCGGCATGCAGGAAATGCTTTATCCGACCAGCTATCTGAAATCCAAGGGGCTGGGCAAAGAGTGCGCGCTCATCACCGACGGACGCTTTTCGGGCGGCACGTCGGGCCTGTCGATCGGCCATGTCTCGCCGGAAGCCGCTGAGGGCGGGCTGATCGCCCTCGTCCAGACCGGCGACCCGATCGTCATCGATATTCCCAACCGCGTCATCAAGCTGGATCTGGACGATGCCGTGCTGGCCGAACGCCGGGCGGAGATGGAGAAGATGGGCGTCAAGGCCTGGAAGCCCTTTGGCCGCAAGCGCGCCGTGTCCCCGGCCTTGCGCGCCTATGCCGCGATGACGACCAACGCCGCCAAGGGCGCGGTGCGCGACGTCAGCCAGATCGAGCGGTAAGCGCCATGCTGCGCGGCGTTCATCATATCGCGGTCATCGGGTCGGACTATGCGCGCTCGCGTCGTTTCTATGTCGAGGTGCTGGGCCTGCCGGTGCTGCATGAGGTCTATCGCGAAGCGCGCGATAGCTGGAAGTGCGATCTCGACGCGGGCAATGCCCGGATCGAACTCTTCTCCTTCCCCGCGCCGCCGCCTCGCCCCTCCCGCCCCGAAGCCTGCGGCCTGCGCCATCTCTCCTTCGTGGTGCGCGACATCGACGCCGAAGTCGCGCGCCTCGCAAAGCATGATGTGGCCTGCGAGCCGATCCGCGTGGACGAATATACCGGGCAGCGTTTCACCTTCTTCAGTGACCCCGATGGCCTGCCGCTGGAGCTGTACGAAGAAGCCTGACCCTCACCGATCTTGCGTATCGCGCTTTTGTCTGACTTAATGGGCGCCAAGACTAGGGGGCGAGGCAGCATGAACGATAGCGGCGATCCATTTGCGGCCCTGCACGCGCGCAGCCACCCGCTGCGCGGTTCGCTCTCGCGGGAAATGCATGTCCGCAAAATGCCCCGGCTCCAGGCACCCGCGCGTGTCGTGCAGTTCGTGCTGCTGGTCGATGACGCGGACGTCGATGCCAGCCTGACGATCATGCGCAGCTTGCTCGCTCCCCATGATGTGCCGTTCGATCCGACCGTCCGCTTCCTCAATTGCCGGATCGGTGCGCTGGGTTTCACTTGGGAACGGCATAGCGAGTTCATGACCTACAGCTTCCTCGCCGCTGGTGGCGGGCCGCTGTTCGACCTCGCCCCCTTCGCGCAGGCAGCCTTATGGATCGGCGCGCTGCCCGGTCGGGTGATCCGCTCGACCCAGATTGCGCTGATCGCCGACGCGCCCGATGAGGCGACCATCGCCACCCATTTTGCCCAGGACGACCTCATCATCTCCGACGTGGCCGATGGCCAGGCGCGCATCTGGAGCGATTTTCGTCTCCACGCCGATGGCTTTGGCCGCCTGCTCGTTCAGGATAAGGGATTGCAGGGCGCGGAACTCGCCCAGCTGGTCCAGCGGCTGCAGGAACTCGGCAATTATCGCAAGATCGCTTTGCTCGGCCTTCCCGAAGCGCAGGCGGCGACCCCGCTGCTCACTGGCCTGGAACAGCGACTGACTGCCATTACAGGGCGCGTCGCCGAGCCGGATGCCGACGCCGATGCGGTGCTGGAGGCGCTGTCGGCGCTGGCGGCCGAACTGGCGCAGATCGTCGCGCGCACCCGCTATCGCATGAGCGCGACGCAGGCCTATGCCGCCATCTGCCGCGACCGCATCCGCGCCTTGGAGGTCGCGCCGGTGCGCGGTTATGGCTCGCTCGACGATTTCACCGAACGGCGGCTGCTCCCCGCGATGCGCACCTGCGACGCCTTCACCCGGCGGCTGGAGGATTTGTCGCAGCGTACCGCCTGGACCAGTGCGATGCTGCGCACGCGGGTCGACACCGCGCTCGCCCGGCGCAACCGCGATCTGCTGGCATCGATGGACCGGCGCACCGGGCTTCAACTGCGCCTGCAGCATACGGTCGAGGGGCTGTCGGTGGTGGCGGTCAGCTATTACACGCTGGGGCTGTGGCATTATCTCAAGGAAGCGGTGGAGCATCAGGGCGCGCATCTGCCCGGCTGGATCGACATCGCCTTGATACCAGCCATCATACTGGCCGTCTGGCTCGGCATCCGCCAACTCAAAAAGGTGAAGCGGCCAAAGACGAGCTAGAGATTTATCGATACGCCTCTTTATCATCTCCCTTACGTGGCGCTAGAAGGCGGGCAATCGCAGAGGAGTGCCATATGAAGACCCGCGCCGCCGTCGCCTTTGAAGCCAAGAAGCCGCTTGAAATCGTCGAACTGGACCTGGAAGGGCCGAAGGCGGGCGAAGTGCTGGTGGAAATCATGGCGACGGGCATCTGCCATACCGACGCCTATACGCTCGACGGTTTCGACAGCGAGGGCATCTTCCCCTCCGTGCTGGGCCATGAAGGCGCGGGCATCGTGCGCGAAGTCGGCGCTGGCGTGACCAGCGTGCAGCCGGGCGACCATGTCATCCCGCTCTACACGCCTGAATGTCGCCAGTGCAAAAGCTGCCTGTCGGGCAAGACAAACCTCTGTACCGCGATCCGCGCCACGCAGGGCAAGGGGCTGATGCCCGACGGCACGACCCGCTTTTCCTATAAGGGCCAGCCCATCTTCCATTATATGGGCTGCTCGACCTTCTCCAACTTCACCGTCCTGCCGGAGATCGCGGTCGCCAAGATCCGCGAGGACGCGCCGTTCGACAAGAGCTGCTATATCGGCTGCGGCGTCACCACGGGCGTCGGCGCGGTGGTGAACAGCGCCAAGGTTCGCGTGGGCGACAATGTCATCGTATTCGGCCTGGGCGGCATCGGCCTGAACGTGCTGCAGGGCGCGCGCATGGTGGGGGCCGACAAGATCATCGGCGTCGACATCAATCCCGACCGTGAGGCATGGGGCAAGCGCTTTGGCATGACCCATTTCGTCAATCCCAAGGACATTGAGGGCGATATTGTCCTGCATCTGGTGGCGCTGACCGATGGTGGCGCGGACCATACGTTCGACTGCACCGGCAACACCACGGTCATGCGTCAGGCGCTGGAGGCCTGCCATCGCGGCTGGGGCGTATCGACCGTCATCGGTGTCGCGGAAGCGGGCAAGGAAATCAGCACCCGCCCGTTCCAGCTGGTCACCGGCCGCGTCTGGCAGGGCAGCGCCTTTGGCGGTGCCAAGGGCCGCACCGACGTCCCCAAGATCGTCGACTGGTATATGAACGGCAAGATCGAGATCGACCCGATGATCACCCATGTCCTGAGCCTCGAAGAGATCAACAAGGGCTTCGACCTGATGCATGCTGGGACAAGCATCCGCAGCGTCGTCATTTTCTGATATTTTGAGCGAGGAGCAACCCCATGTCCATTTTCACCCACGCCTGCGTTGGCGCCAACGACATCGCCGTATCGAAGGCTTTTTACGACGCAGCCCTTGGCGCGCTCGGCATCGATAATCTGGGCGCGATGGGCGACAAGGCCTTTCTCTATGGCAAGGGCACGCCCGAATTTCTGGTGCTGACCCCGGCCAATGGCGAACCGGCCTGCCATGCCAATGGCGGTACGCTGGGCTTTGCCGCCGCCACCCGTGCGCAGGTCCGCGCCTTCCATGAAGCAGGCCTTGCCCATGGCGGCACCTGCGAAGGAGCGCCTGGCCCCCGCGCCTTCGCGCCGACCGCCTATGCCGCCTATATGCGACCCCACCGGCAACAAGATTTGCGCCTATTGCTACGCTGACGGCGAGTAAGGGAATGACCGGCATGGAGACGGTATCGACCAATCGCGCTTTTGGCGGGGTGCAGGGCGTCTATCGTCATGCCTCCGCCGTCTGCGGCGGCGACATGACCTTCTCGGTCTATGTCCCGCCCCATGCGCCCGGCGCGAAGCTACCAGTGGTCTGGTATCTGTCAGGGCTGACTTGCACCCATGCCAATGTCACGGAAAAGGGCGAATATCGCCGCCTCTGCGCGGAACTGGGCCTGATCTTAGTCGCGCCCGATACGTCGCCGCGCGGCGAAGCTGTGGCCGATGATCCCGATGGCGCCTATGATTTTGGCCTCGGTGCAGGCTTCTATGTCGATGCGACGCAGCCGCCCTTCGCCACCCATTATCATATGTGGTCCTATGTAACCGAAGAGCTGCCCGCGCTGGTTGCGGCGCAATTCCCCGCCGACATGGCGCGCCAGTCGATCATGGGCCATTCCATGGGCGGCCATGGCGCATTGACCATCGGACTGACCTTCCCCGTTCGGTTCAAGGCGGTGTCCGCCTTCGCCCCGATCGTCGCACCCTCGCAAGTCCCTTGGGGCCAGAAAGCGTTGGGCGGCTATCTTGGCGATGATCGCGCGGCCTGGCGTCGTCATGATGCGGTGGCGCTGATCGAGGATGGCGCGCGGATCGCCGACCTGTTGGTGGACCAGGGAGAGGCTGATCCTTTCCTCACCGAACAGCTGCGTCCCGACCTGTTGGACGCGGCTTGCACGGCGGCGGGCATCCCGCTGACGCTGCGGCTCCAGCCCGGCTACGATCATAGCTATTATACCATCTCGACCTTCATGGAGGATCATCTGCGCTGGCATAGCGCCCGCCTCTGACCCATGGAGCGCTTTACGGTCATGCCCCGTCCCGTGTAAGGGCAAGGGCATGACCCAAGCCAATCCCCTGCTCGACAGCCGCCTGCATCCTCAGTTTGGCGACATCCATCCCGACCATGTCCTGCCCGCCGTGGAAAGCGCCATCGCCACCCACCGCGCCGCCATGGCCGAGTGCGCCCAAGCGTCGGGCTTTGCCTCCGTCTTCCTAGCCAAGGAAAGCGCCGACGCTGCCCTGTCGCGCATATGGGGCACGGTCGATCATCTGATCGGCGTGACCAACAGCCCCGAACTACGCGCCGCCCATGGGGAAGCCCAGCCGCTGATCCACAGCTATTTTGCCGAAGTCGGGCAGGACCGGCCGCTCTATGATGCGCTCGCCGCGATCCCGACCGAAGGACTGGATGAGGCGCAAGCCCGCGCGCTGGCCCTGACGCTGCGCGGCTTCGAATTGTCCGGCGTCAGTCTGGACGGGGAAGATCGTGCTGCCTTTGCCGCCAATAGCGTCGAACAGGGACGATTGGCGACCGCGTTCGCCAATGCGGTGATGGATGCGACCGAGGCCTGGACGCTGCACCTGACCGAAGACACGCGCCTGGCGGGTGTGCCGCAGAGCGATCAGGACGCGATGGCGCGCGCCGCGCAGGCGAAGGGGCTGGACGGCTGGCTCATTGATCTTCACGCCCCGTCAGTGCGCGCAATTACCGCTTTTGCACAGGATCGCGACCTGCGCTGCACCGTCTACGAAGCCTATGGCACCCGCGCCTCTGACCAAGGACCGCAGGCAGGCCAGTTCGACAATGGCGACCGGATCGCGCAATTGCTGGCCTTGCGGCAGGATGCCGCGCGCTTGTTGGGCCATAGCGATGCGGTGGCATTGTCGCTCTCCACCAAGATGGCGCGCGATGGGGCCGAGGTTGACGCCTTCCTTGTCGATCTGGCGCAACGGGCGCGGCCGCGCGCGCAGGAGGAACTGGCCGAACTGACCGCCTTCGCCCGCGATCATCTCGCCATTGCGACCATCGAGCCATGGGACGTCGCCTATGTGACCGAGCATATGCGCCGCGCGGTGCATGCAGTGGACGAGGCGGAAATCCGCGCGCATCTGCCGCTGGCGCGTGTGCTTGACGGGCTGTTCGCCTTGGTCACCGATCTGTTCGAACTGGAAATCCGCGCCGCCGATGGCGATGCGCCGGTGTGGCATCCCGACGTGCGCTATTTCACGCTGCACCGGGCGGGCGAGGACGCGCCCGTCGCTGCGCTTTATTGCGACATGTTTGCTCGTTCCGGCAAGCGGGGCGGCGCGTGGATGGATGTGTGCCGCCCGCGCCTGCGCGAAGCGGATCGGGAGCAGATGCCGATCGCCTATCTGGTATGCAATTTCGCCAGCGGCGGCGCGGATCGTCCGGCGCATCTCACCCATTCGGATATGGTCACGCTGTTCCATGAAATGGGCCATTGCCTGCATCATCTGCTGACACAGGTGGACCTGCCCTCGATCGGCGGCATATCGGGCGTCGAATGGGATGCGGTCGAACTGCCGAGCCAGTTTCTGGAGAATTTCGCCTGGGAACCCGCCATGCTGCGCCGGGTATCGGCACATGAGACGAGCGGCGCGCCACTGGACGAGGCAATGATCGGCCGGATGCTCGCCGCGCGTCGCTTCATGGGCGCTCTCGCTTTGCTGCGGCAGGTGGAGTTCGCGCTGTTCGACCTGCGTCTGCATCTGGCAGCGGCCCAGCCTGATGGTCCTTCGGCGCAGGAAGTATTGCAGGCGGTACGACAGGAAGTAGCCGTCATCCATCCGCCGGGGTGGCATCGCTTCGCCCATGGCTTCAGCCATATCTTCGCGGGTGGCTATGCGGCGGGCTATTACAGCTATTTGTGGGCTGAGCGCCTGTCCGCCGATGCCTTCGAAGCCTTTGCCGACGAGCGCGCCGACCGGGCCGCCTTGGGTGGCCTGTTCCGTGACCATGTGCTGGCACGGGGCGGATCGCGACCTGCGCTCGACAATTTCGTCGGCTTTCGGGGCCGCGAGCCGGATTCGGCTGCGCTGCTGCGGGCGCTGGGCCTGGCCGCATGAGCGGTGGGGTGTCGCGGGACTGGCTGGCAGAAGCGATACGGCGGATCGAAGCGGATTATAACCGCTCCGCCGACACCCACCTCATCCGCCTGCCCTTGCCGCGCCACCCCGGCATCACCCTCTATCTCAAGGATGAAAGCTCGCACCCGACCGGCAGCCTCAAGCATCGGCTGGCGCGCTCGCTGTTTCTTTATGCGCTGTGCAACGAATGGATCGGGCCGCAGACGACGGTGATCGAGGCCTCCTCCGGCTCGACCGCCGTGTCCGAAGCCTATTTCGCCAAGATGCTGGGGCTGCGCTTCATCGCCGTGGTGCCCGGCTCCACCGCCGCGCCCAAGCTCGACGCGATCCGCTTTCACGGCGGCGAGATCCATGCCGTGGATGATCCCCGCACCGTCTATGCCACCGCCCAGCGGCTGGCGCGCGAAACAGGCGGCCATTATCTCGACCAGTTCACCTATGCCGAGCGCGCGACCGACTGGCGCGGCAATAACAATATCGCGCAGAGCATCTTCACCCAGATGGCGCAGGAAGAATATTCCATCCCCAGCTGGATCGTCTGCGGCGCAGGGACGGGTGGCACGTCGGCGACGATCGGCCGCTTCATTCGCTACGAACGGCATGCCACCCGCCTGTGCGTCGCTGATCCCGTCAACTCGGTCTTTCATCGCCACCATGCCGATCCGTCGGTCACGACACTGCCCGAAGGTTGTGCCGCGCGGATCGAGGGAATCGGGCGGCCGCGGGTGGAGCCGAGCTTCATCCCGTCGGTGATCGACCAGATGATCGCGGTGGAGGATGAGCAGTCGATCGGCGCGATGCATGCACTCGCCGGGATATTGGGTCGCCGCGTCGGTGGATCGACCGGCACCAATATCTGGGCCTGCATGGCGATCGCCGATGCCATGGCGCAGGCGGGCGAACAGGGTAGTATCGTCACGCTGCTATGCGACAGTGGCGATCGCTATGGCTGCACCTATTATGATGCGGGCTGGACGAGCGCGCATGGCATCAACTGGCAGGCTGATGCCGCCAGTATCGCCGAACGGATGACGGCATGAGTCGGGGTGGCGACGAACCGAAGTGACAGGAGCATTGCCGTTGTCGCCAGGTTGCCCGATAAGGCGATATGACAGACTCATTACAAAGCGGCCCCGGCACGCTTGATCGCATACAACAGAATTTTCTTGCCAAGGCCGAACGGCGGCTCCTGACCTGGCTATGCAGCCGGATGCCGAGCTGGGTCACGCCCGACCGCCTGACCTTCGCCGGGGTGATCGGCGCGGTGATGACCTTTGCCGGTTATGTGGCCAGCAATTGGGGCGCGGCGTGGCTGATCCTGGCCATCATCGGCTATGTCGTCCAGTGGTTCGGCGATTCGATGGATGGCAGCCTGGCGCGGTTCCGGCGGATCGAGCGGCCATCCTATGGCTATTTCATCGACCATAGTTGCGACGGGCTGGTCACGCTGCTGATCCTGGCCGGGATTGGCCTCAGCCCCTTCGTGACGATGGACGTGGCGATGGTGGCGCTGGCCGGCTATCTGCTGTTGTCCATCCACGCCTATCTTTCCGCCCGCGTGCTGGGCGAGTTCAAACTCTCCTATCTGTCGGCCGGGCCGACCGAATTGCGGCTAATGCTGATCGGCCTGACCATCATGATGATGGCGCTGGGCTATGGGCCGGGCCTGTTCGGGCGCTGGTCTGGCTTCGACATATTCGTCGGCGCGGTGGGCGGCCTGCTGATCATCCTGTTCATCGGCCAGACGCTGATCACCGGACGGCGGCTGGCGCATAAGGATGCGGGGCTGCTCTAGGGGCGGTCGGCGTCGGGCTGCTGATCGGGATGGGCCTGGGCGACGGACGCGAGGCTCGACAGGCGGATACCGATCGCGCGGATCAGCGGGAAGGGCTGCACATCGACGCCGAAGCGATGCGCACCATAGAGTTGCGGTAGCAGGAAACAGTCGGCGAGGCCTGGCGTATCGCCGAAGGTGAAGTCGCCGCCATGGCGGGCAATCTGTTCCTCCAGCGCGGCGAAGCCTTCGCTGATCCAGTGGCCGATCCAGGTGGTGATCTGATCGGGGCTAGCCGCGAAATCGCCACGTAGCCGGTCAAGGACGCGCAGATTGTTGAGCGGGTGAATGTCGCACCCGACAAGCGCCGCCATGCCGCGCACCACCGCCCGGTCGAACGCATTGGCGGGCAGCAGCGGCAGGTCGGGATATTGCTCGTCCAGCCATTCAATGATCGCGCCGGACTGGGTGAGGACACCGTCTGGCGTCTCCAGCGCGGGAACGAGCGCTTGCGGGTTGAGCGCGCGGAAGGACGGGGCGTGATGCGCACCGGTGCGCAGGTCGTGCGGCGTCTGGCGACAGTCCAGCCCTTTGAGCGCCAGAGCGATGCGGACCCGGTAGGCGGCGCTTGATCGCCAATAGCCGTGCAGGATCATGCCAGTCAGCCTTTCGCCGGAAGGATGCGGGCGCGGCATTCTCCAAAGCCGATCGGCACGAAGCCTTCGCGTTGCGCGGTCGCAGTGAGGACCACTTCATCGCCATCCTCCAAAAAGGTGCGCTGTTCGCCCGATGGCAGGGTGATCGGCTCCGCGCCGCCACGGCTGATCTCCAACAGGCTACCATAAGCGCTGCGATCGGGACCGGAAATGGTGCCGGTGCCGAGCAGGTCGCCGGGCTGGAGGTTACAGCCGTTCGAGGCATGATGGGTAACGATCTGCGCGGGCGTCCAATACATGTTCGATGAGGGGCCGTGGCTGAGGGCGAAGTCCGGTAGCCCCTGATCGCGCATGCAGGTGGTGGACAGGGTGACGCTAAGGTCAAGCGAGAGGGCACCGCCAGCCTGATCCTGTTCATCCCAAAGATAGGGCAAGGGCTTGGGGTCGGCGGCGTCCCGCATCGGCTGCGCGGTGCGGAAGGGGGCGAGCGCTTCGGGCGTGATGACCCAGGGCGATATGGTGGAATGGAAATTCTTGGCGAGGAAGGGGCCGAGCGGCACATATTCCCAGGCCTGAAAATCGCGCGCCGACCAGTCGTTGAGCAGGCAGAAGCCCGCAATATGGCCGGCCGCCTGACCGATCGGGATGGGCTCACCCAATTCATTGCCCTCCCCGATCCAAAGCCCAAGTTCCAGTTCATAATCGAGCCGCCGGGTCGGGCCGAAGACCGGTTCGCTATCCTGTGGTCCCTTGGTCTGGCCGACCGGGCGGAGGACGGGGACACCGGAGGGGCGGATCGAGGAAGCGCGGCCATGATAGCCAATGGGGACATATTTATAGTTGGGCAGCAGCGGATTATCGGGGCGGAATAGCTGGCCGACATGGGTGGCATGATGGATGCCGACATAGAAATCGGTATAGTCGCCGATGGTAGCCGGGAGGTGGAGTTCGCAAGCCGCCATCGGGTGCAGCGCGGGTTCGACTGCTGCCTGACACGCCAAATCGGACAGCGAAGCGGACATTGCTTTGCGTAATTCGCGGCGGAGGACGGTTGGTAGGGCGAAGAAACTGTTGAGGCGGGTCTGGTTCAGCGCGGCCTGCAGGTCAATCGGCAGAATGTCAATTATTGCTTTTATATCAAGGATATAGTCTCCTATTGCGACACCAGCGCGCGGGCCGCCGCCGGGTGGCGAGAAGATGCCGAGCGGCAGATTCTGGATCGGGAAGGCGGCATGGCCGTTCGCGCTGGTGACCCAGCTTTGCAGGTCGGCGGCGTGGGTGTGGTCGATCATGCGGCGTCCTTGTCTGTGGGGAGCTGCGCCTTGCGGAAGCCATCCCAGCATTGGTCATAGTCGGACTGGGCGAAGGGGGCTTGCGCGGCGAACCCGGTGGGGCGGAAGGGGAAGCGGCTTTCGAACATGAAGGCCATGGTGGCTTCGATCTTGTGCGGGGCCAAGGCGGCGGTGATGCCCGTTTCATAGCTGGCGCGGTCGGGGCCGTGGCTCGCCATCTGATTGTGCAGCGATGCGCCGCCGGGGGCGAAGCCGCCTGCCTTTGCGTCATAGGCTCCTGTTATCAGGCCCATAAATTCGCTCATGATGTTGCGGTGGAACCAAGGTGGGCGGAATGTGCCCTCCGCGACCATCCAGCGCGGCGGGAAGATGACGAAGTCGCAATTGGCGGTGCCGGGCGTATCGCTGGGGCTGGTCAGGACGGTGAAGATGGACGGGTCGGGATGATCGAAGCTGACCGTGTTGATCGTGTTGAAGCGGCGCAGGTCATAGCGGCAGGGCGCGAGATTGCCGTGCCAGGCGACGACATCGAACGGACTGTGCGGCAGGCGGGTGGACCAAAGCTGACCCTGGAATTTCTGGATGAGATCGACCGGCGCGTCGACATCCTCGAACCAGGCGACGGGCGTTTCGAAATCGCGCGGATTGGCGAGGCCGTTCGAGCCGATTGGGCCGAGGTCGGGCAAGCGGAAGGCCGCGCCGTAATTTTCGCAGACATAGCCGCGCGCGACCGGGCCCAGCAATTCGACGCGGAAGCGCAGGCCGCGCGGGATCAGAGCGATCTGGAGCGGGGCGACGTCGAAACGGCCGAGTTCGGTGATCAGGCGGATGGCCCCTTCCTGTGGCACGAACAGCATTTCGCCGTCCGCGTTGAAGAAGGCACGACCCTGCATCGAGCGGTTGCAGGCGTAGAGATGTACCCCCTGCCCCGTGCCCACCGCGACGTCGCCATTGCCGCAATAGGTGACGAGGCCGTCGAGGAAATCGGTCGGATCGGTCGGGATCGGTAGCGGGTCCCAGCGCAGGCGGTTGGGAGATGGCGGCAGGTCGGTGAAGGGCGCGGAGCGGAATTGGCCAGCGCCTTGCCAGGGTCGATAGGTGCCATGCTGCGCGGTGGGACGCAGGCGGTAGAGCCAACTGCGGCGGTTCTCGGCGCGGGGTGCGGTGAAGGCCGTGCCTGAAAGCTGTTCGGCATAGAGGCCAAAGGGCACTCTCTGCGGCGAGTTACAGCCGACCGGCAGCGCGCCTGGCACCGCCTGCGTCGCGAAATGATTGGCAAAGCCGGTCATCATATTGTCGCTGGCGCGCATTGCCCTGCCCTCTCCGGCCGATAGTTTCCTTTGCAACCATCATAGGCCTTGCCGAACTGGTGTCAAATGTTACTATCTGCCATGTCCGCCGCTATGCTCACGCTCGATCATTTCCTGCCTTATCGCCTGTCCTTCACCGCCAATCTGGTGAGCGACGCGGTGGCGAGCGCCTATCAGGCGCTGTTCGGACTGCGCATTCCCGAATGGCGGGTGATTGCGGTGACGGCCGAGAGCGTGGACGGAATCACCCAGCAGGCGATCGGCATCCGCACGCGGATGGACAAGGTGACGGTGAGCCGCGCGGCCAAGAGCCTGATCGCGCGCGACCTGATCGCGCGCAGGCCTAACGCCGCCGATCAGCGATCGCATCTGTTGGTGCTGACGAGCGAGGGGCGCGCCCTATATGAGGCGGTGGTGCCAAAGGCGCTGGAGTTGGAGCAGCAGATTTTCAGCCGCTTTGCCAAGACCGAGCTGGACCAGTTCGCGGCGATGTTGCGCTATATCGATGGAATCGTGCTGGCATCCGGCCTGTCGGGCGGCGCGTCATCGGGCGATTGACTGGCCAGACCAAGAATGGGGGCCGGTCCTTTGCGGGTCGGCCCCCTGTTTCTGTCAGGCCATCAAGGCCTTCACCGTTTCGACCACCCGATCGGGCGAGACGATATAGGCGTCTTCCAGCACCTTGGCGAAGGGCACCGGCGAATAGGGCGCGCCAAGGCGGCGGACCGGGGCTTTGAGCTGACCGAACAATTCTTCGGCTATGGTCGAGGCGATTTCGCCGCCGGGGCCGAAATGGCGTACCGCTTCATGGGCGATCACCGCGCGACCCGTCTTGGCGACGGAGGCCAGCACGGCTTCCTTGTCCCAGGGCGATACGGTGCGCAGGTCGATCAGTTCGACCGAAATGCCCGCCTCTGCCAAGGGGGCGAGCGCCTGCTGGCAGCGGATGACCTGCGAGGACCAGGAGACGATGGTGACGTCGGTCCCTTCCTGCACGATCCGCGCCTTGCCGAGCGGAACGGGCACTATCACATCGGGCACTTCGGCAGGGATGAACAGCGATCCGGCCGATTCGATGAAGATGCAGGGGTCCGGGTCTTGGATGCAGGACAGGAGCAATCCTGCATAGTCGACCGGGTTGGACGGCGCGACCACCTTGATCCCCGCCGTATGCGCGAACCAGCCTTCGAGATGATCGGCATGTTGGCCCGCCGTCTGCCAGCCGGCACCCGTCAGCGTGCGGATGGTGATCGGCACGGTGCTCTGCCCACCCGACATGAAGCGCAGCTTGGCGGCATGGTTGAAGATCATGTCCATGGCGACGGCGGTGAAGTTCATCAGCATGATCTCGGCGACGGGCTTATAGCCCGCCAGCGCCGCGCCGATGGCCGCACCGATGATGGCCTGTTCAGAAATGGGCGTGGATTTGACGCGATCGTCGCCGAATTTGGTCGACAGGCCTGCGGTCGCGCCGGTGACGCCGCCACCTTCGCGGTCGGCGATATCCTCGCCCAGCACGATCACCTTGTCATCTTCGGCCATGGCTTGATGCAGGGCTGCATTTACGGCCTGGAGGCTGTTCATCTTCTTGGCGCTCATGCCGGGATCTCCTGCGCAAAGACATCGCGACGCAATTCGTCCACCGAGGGCGAGGGACTGGCAAGGCCGAATTCCTGTGCGTCCTCGATCTCGGCTTCGATCGTCGCCTGCATCGTGGCCAGCGTCTCTTCGGTCGCATGGCCCTTTTCGATCAGCCAGGCCTTGAAGGCGGGCAGTGGATCCTTGGCGATCGCGGACGCCTTTTCTTCCTTGGTCATATATTTATCGTCGTCGCCCAGCACATGGCCGTGGAAGCGGAAGGTCTTGCATTCCAGCAGGGTCGGACCTTCGCCATCACGCGCGCGGGTGATGGCGTCATGGGCGGCGGCGAACATGGCGAGCGGGTCGTTGCCATCGACCGTATGGCCGGGCATCCCATAGCCGATCGCGCGCTTGGCGATGAAGTCGACCGAGGTGCCGTTTTCGTAGCGTGTATGTTCGGCAAAGCCGTTATTCTGGCACACGAAGATCACCGGCAGCTTCCAGACCGAGGCGAGGTTGAGGGATTCATGGAAAGCGCCGATATTGGAAGCGCCGTCACCGAAATAGGCGATGGTGACGCGCCGCGACCCGTCCAGCTTCGCCGCCCAGGCGAGGCCATTGGCGATCGGCATGGAGGAACCGACGATGCCGGTCGTGACCATGACGCCGCTTTCGGGGTGGGTAAGGTGCATCGGCCCGCCCTTCCCCTTGCAGGTGCCATCGACACGTCCGGCGATTTCGGCCCAGAGCGGGCGCAGCGGCATATCCTTGGCCACCATGTCGTGGATGCCGCGATAGATGGTGCAGATCTTGTCATCGTCCGTCATCAGCGATGAGAGCGTGGCGGGGATGACTTCCTGCCCACGCGCGGAATAATAGGGCATGACGAGCCGCCCAAGCCGGATGGTCTTGCGGATGGCGTCATCATTGCGTTCGATGCGGATCATGCGCCGGTAGATGTCTACCAGCTGGTCCGGGGTCGGCGCCGGGGCGTTGCTCAGCTCTGCCATAAAGTCCTCAGATGGCCAATGGGATGCCCCTGCATTGGCCGTTGCGGGGCGAGGGTCAACTCGCCGGGGCGATATGTCGATGCAGGCGGGGATCAAGGCCCGGAAGGCGGCGTTGATGCCCTGAAACACACCGCCAATTCGCCCCGCCGATATGCGCGCGCTGCCCTTTGTGCGGCGCGCGGGGGCGTTCATGCTCGACGGGAAAGGAAGGATTTTATGACCAAGGACACACGCGACATCAGCGAGCGGACGGACCGGGTGCTGCAATTGGAAGCCGAGCTGGAGGCCGAGGGCGCAGCGACGACGCAAGGGGAGGAATTGGACCATGCCCGTGCCATGCTGCACCAATGGGTGGATAGCGTGGTGGCGGTGGTATCCTCGCCGGGCGTGGGCCGGGTGTCACTGATCCATGCCGATGGCGGCGAATCGCGTATCTCGTCGCCTACCCTGCCCTATCTTCTGTCCCGACCGGCGCGCTTTACCGATCAGGGCTGATTATCGAGCCCTGCGGCGTGGCGGGCGGCGATATAGCCGAACACCAGGGAAGGACCGATGCTGGCCCCCGCGCCGACATAGACATTGCCCATGACAGACGCTGTAGTGGTGCCGGTGGCATAGAGTCCGGCGATCACCTGGCCGTCGGCATTGACCACGCGGCCACGCGCATCGGTGACGACGCCGCCATAGGTGCTGACATCGCCCGGCACCACGGGGACAGCATAGAACGGTCCTTTGTCGATCGCGCCGAGGGCGCTTTGGGCGGAAAAGGGATCACCGACGAAGCCGCAATTATCATAAGCGCGGGCACCGCGCTGAAAATCCTCGTCCACGCCCCTGGCCACGAAACCGTTCCAGCGGGCGACGGTGGCGGTCAATGTGGCGGGATCGACCTTGATGCTGGTGGCAAGGTCAGCGATCGTGTCGGCGGTGTGGAGATAGCCGCTTTCGATCCAGCCATCGGGGATTTTCTTGTCGATGAACTTGCCCGCGATGGCGTATAGTTCGACATAGTTGCGGTCGATGATCGCCCAACTGGGGATGGCGGGGACCAGCGCGTTCCGCTTGCGCATGGTTTCGCAATAAAGCTCGTAGCTGCCGCCCTCGTTCATGTAGCGCTGGCCGCTCTGGTCCACCAATATGGCGTGGGGCTTGCCGGTCATCGACTGGGCACCGGGCGCGACATAGGTTTGATCCCAACCGGGCGCGGGTGTCATCTGATAGCCGACCAACTGGTCCATCTGCGCCAGATGACCGCCGATCCGTTCCAGTTCCTGGTGCATATCGCCGGTATCCCCTTCGGGCGTCTGGGACCATAGGGCGCTGGTGCCGGGGATATAGCGATCGCGCATAGCCTGATTTTGCGAGAAGCCGCCCGCGTTGATGAGGACGCCCAAGCGCGCGCCGATGCGCCAGGGCTTGCCGTCCCGCACCGTTTCGACGCCTGTCGCGGCGTCATCGGCGATGATGATCTGGCGGGCGGGGGCGTTCAGCCTTATGTCCACGCCGGCGGCCAGGGCGGCCTTGAGCATGCGGCCCTGCAGCGCTGCGCCGGCGGTAGTATATTGACGCCCCAGCAGCTTATCCCGCAATGTCCGGCCGATGATGCGCAGCAGCATTTTGCCTGACGCCTTGTTGGTGCGGCGATGGCCCTGCGCCTCCATCCCCTCGACCAGGGTGACGTTGAATTCGGCGAAACCCTTGCGCAGCTTGTCGCGCCATGGCCCCAATTCCTTGCGGTCGAAGGGCTTGGCGACGACCGTGCGGGAGGTTTTGCAGCCGCCGGGGAGTTCGTCATAATAATCGGGCCAAAAGGTCGCGCCGCGTTGCAGGGCGATGCCCTTGTCGACCAGGAAATCGATCGCGCGCGGGGCTTGCGTCACATAGGCGCGCCGCTTTTCGGGCGAGGCGCCGGGGGCTGGATGCTCGTCCTGCGTGGCGTCGAGATAGGCCATCGCCGCCTCGGCGCTGTCGCTTTCGCCATCAGCCAGCATGAAGCGGTTGGCCGGAATCCACATCACGCCGCCCGACTTGGCCGTCGTACCGCCGACGAAGGCCGTCTTTTCGAGGATGACGACCGATTTTCCGGCGTCGCGCATGACGAGCGCAGAAGCCATCGACCCTGCGCCGCTGCCAACGACGAGCCAGTCGACCATTTCGTCAAATCCGGTCATGATGTGCGCTCTCCTCTGCTTATGGCGCAGGCTATATCGGTTATGCAGCCTGCCGCCACGCCAGCCCTGCGCTTATCGCCGGGGCGACGTTGGCGGCGGCGCGGCGCGTGATATGGGGAGCGTCGAGGAGACCGACCCATGACCCAGATGCTGCCCGCCTATGAGACGATTCTGCTGGAGCGACGCGGGCGGTTGCTGGTGGTGACGCTCAACCGGCCGGATGCGATGAACGCGGTCAATCGCGTGCTGCATGACGAATTGCCCGACGCGCTGACCTTTGCCGGGACCGATCCAGATTCCGACGTGGTGCTGCTGACCGGCGCGGGGCGGGCCTTTTCGGCGGGGGGCGACATCGACCATATGGCGCATAATGCCGCGAACACGCACCTGTTTGACCATGAGGCGCGGCAGGCCAAGCGGATCGTCTTTGCGATGCTGGACATCGAAAAGCCGGTCGTCTGCCGGATGAACGGGCATGCGGTGGGGCTGGGGGCGTCGATCGCGCTGCTGTGCGATGTGATCTTTGCTGCGGAGGGCGCGAAGATTGGCGATCCGCATGTGGGCATTGGCCTAGTCGCCGGGGATGGGGGGGCGGTCGTGTGGGCGCAGCGGATTGGCCTCGCCAAGGCCAAGGAATATCTGCTAACCGGTGAACTGCTGAGCGCGCAAAAGGCGGCGGAGATCGGGCTGATCAACCATTGTATCGCGCCGGAGGCACTGGACGCGGCGGTCGATGGCTTTTGCGCGACGCTGCTGGCGGGCGCGCCCAATGCGATCCGCTTGAGTTCCATAT